>TARA_R110002096_G_scaffold101547_4_pt1 | contig 22759 bp, 20 predicted proteins | sample TARA_R110002096 | Tara Oceans TARA_R110002096 (sample SAMEA4397295) | marine metagenome | biome: Polar Biome; feature: [DCM] deep chlorophyll maximum layer (ENVO:01000326); material: water (ENVO:00002006), including particulate matter (ENVO:01000060) such as... | depth 35 m
TGACGCGAACGTTTCCGTACGCCCAGCAGGGCAGGAAGAACTTGGCACGCGCGCCGAACTAAAGAACCTGAACTCGTTTCGTTTCATCGAAAAAGCGATCAACTATGAGGTCGAAAGGCAGATCGACCTGTTGGAGGATGGTGGTACGGTGGTGCAGGAAACCCGTCTGTACGATTCCGATAAAGACGAAACACGGTCGATGCGTTCGAAAGAAGAAGCCAACGACTATCGTTATTTCCCGGACCCGGATTTGTTGCCGGTCGAAATCAGCGGGGAATACATTGAGGCGATTCGAGCAACGATGCCCGAGTTACCGGATGCAAAACAACAGCGCTTCGTCGCCGATCTCGACATCAAGAATGACGATGCGAGTATTCTGACCGCCAGTCGGCCGCTCGCCGATTATTTTGAAGCCGTTGTGGCTGCATCGGATGCTAAAGCGCAGATCGTGGCGAACTGGGTCATTGGTGACCTGATGGGTGCGCTGAATCGCGACGGCATGGATATCGAGGACAGTCGCATTGATCCCGTCGACCTGGCAGGGCTGGTCAATCGGATTCACGACAACACGATTTCCGGCAAAATCGCGAAACAGGTTTTCGATGCAATGTGGGGTGGCGAAGGTAGTGCGGATGAGGTTATCGATGCGCGGGGCTTGAAGCAGATTACGGACAGCGCCGCGATTGAAGGCGTTGTCGCCAAGGTGATCGCCGACCACCCGTCCCAGGTTGCCGAATACCAGGCGGGCAAAGACAAATTGATCGGATTTTTTGTCGGCAAGGTAATGCAGGAAACCAAAGGTCAGGCCAACCCCGGTCAGGTTAACCAGATACTGAAAGAAAAACTAAAGTCCTGATCATGTTTGCGGACAGCATTACACCCTTCGCATTCGAGTCGATGTCCGTACGCGGCGCGCTCATACATATGTCGCGCTCCTGGCGACGCATGCAGCGCGATCACGACTACCCAACGCTTATTGCCGAAACGCTCGGTCATGCCGCCGCCGCCACCGGGCTGATCGCGCAGAGCCTCAAATTCGACGGTTCAATTACGTTGCAATTGCAGGGCAGCGAGACTCTGCAAATGCTGGTTATGCAATGCAGTAGTGACATGCACCTGCGCGGTATGGCCATCGCGAATGACGAGGCCACTGCGAGCAATTTTGAGGAATTGCTCGGCAATGCGCGCTGCGCGATTACTGTCGACTCCGGCGAGCGACCTTACCAGGGGGTCGTCGCTATCGAAGGCGATTCACTGGCAGCCAGCCTGGAACACTATTTCGACCGTTCTGTGCAGGTACCCAGTCATGTTGCATTGCTTGCCGATAAGAAGCTTGCGGGCGGCATCCTTCTGCAACAAATGCCGGGACAGCCGGTTGATGCCGATGACTGGAACCGCCTACAATTTATCGTGCGTACGTTGGCGCGCGCTGATTTTGACAATGACACCGCGATCGATCTGTTGCGCAAGTTGTTTGCGGAAGACGATGTGCGTGTGCATGAGCCGCGCCAGGTGGGATTCCAGTGCCGTTGTTCCCGGCAGAAGGTGGAAGAGGTCCTGAAAATGCTCGGCGAGCAGGAGTCCCGGGACGCACTCAGCGAACAGGGCGAGATCGAAGTCGTTTGCGAGTACTGCGGTCGCCGGCAGCAATTTGATGCCGTTGACCTTACCCGGCTGTTCGCTGACAACGCTGTACACGGGCCGAAGTCGGTCCAATAGCGCCGCACAGGGCCCGTCTTGCAAGGGCTGCGGCAGTTCCTAGGGTTTTTTGTGTATTCAATGTATACTGTGTCGCCTTAAATATAAAAGAATCTTTATATTCTTATATTATCACCCTGTATGCTTGAGTCGACACAATCCCTGCTGACACAGTTCAAAGCGCTCGCTGACCCGATGCGAACGCGTGTTGTCGCGTTGTGCGCGGTGACCGAATGCAGTGTGTCTGAATTGACACAAGTAATGGCTCTGAGCCAGCCGCGCATATCCCAGCACTTAAAGCAGCTTTGCCAGGCGGCTTTGCTGGAGCGATTCAAGGACGGCCATTTTGTTTTTTACCGCGTCCGAAGTAGCGGGCAGGGGTCAGCCAGCCGCAGGCGCCTGCTGGCACTATTGCCGGATGACGATCCACAGTTCGCCAAAGACCTCGCGAAGCTGCGTTCGCTGCGTACAGACTCCGCATCGCTTCCGGTAACAGATGCCGATCGATCGCTGCACCGGGCACTGGTGGAGTTGACGGTGTCCCGACCGCTGGGTGATGTCATCGATATTGGTTGTGGCAGCGGCCGACTATTGAAGCTGCTGGCCTCCCGGGCGCAGCGCCTGGTAGGGGTCGATATCGATTCGAATGCCCGCCAGCTCGCGCGCGCCGAGTTGTTGCTGGCAGGAACCTCTAACACCACCCTGCGGCAGGGCAACATGATTGCATTGCCGTTCAATGATGGCGAGTTCGACACGGTTATTCTCGACGATGTTTTCGCAGATGCAGATGCAGAAACCGCGCAAGCCGCAATCCGCGAAGCGAAGCGACTGCTGGCCGCGGATGGACGCCTGTTGTTGCTCGCGTCAGTTAACGGCGCAAGCCTCGCCGATACGCGGCAACACTTCTCCGACTGGGCCGCCGCCGCCGCCTTGCGTGTGACGCCGCCCCGGTCCGTTCCCATCAAGAACCCCGACTGGTTGCTCGCCGTTGCAACGCGCATCGACCAGTCAACGATCGCAGCCTGAATACCTAAAGCCTATGATTACCAAGAAATGTCCCGCCGTCTCGTTTGAATTCTTTCCGCCTAGTTCCGCGGCCATGGAGGAAACGCTCTGGTCGTCGATCAAGCGCCTCGCCGACCTGGGGCCACGATTCGTTTCAGTCACCTACGGTGCCGATGGCTCGACGCGTGAACGTACCCACAATGCCGTCGAGCGCATAATTCGCGAGACGCAACTTACGCCCGCACCGCACCTGACCTGCATCGATGCCAGTCGCGGTGAAATTGACGATATTGCGCGCGAATACTGGGACATGGGTGTGCGCCACCTCGTCGCACTGCGCGGTGATGCGCCGAAAGACTCAGGACCTTACACACCGCGCGCCGACGGTTACGCGTATGCCGCGGATCTTGTTGATGGATTGCGCAAGGTTGCCGACTTCGACATATCCGTGGCCGCGTATCCTGAAGTGCATCCGGAAGCACCGGGGGCCGAGTTTGATCTCGAAAACCTGAAGCGGAAACTGGACGCCGGAGCGAATCGGGCAATTACACAGTTTTTCTTCAATACCGACACTTTCCTCGAGTTTCGTGAACGCTGCGCTCAGGCCGGCATCGAATCGGCGATCGTGCCCGGCATATTGCCGATTACCCGTTTTCCACAGCTCGAGCGTTTCGCCGCGATGTGCGGCGCCAGCGTGCCGGACTGGTTGCGTGATCGGTTTGACGGGCTGGACGACGATGCCGAAACCCGGCAGATGATTGCGGCAAGCGTTGCGATTGAACAGGTGCGTCGACTGCAGTCCGAGGGCATCGAAGACTTTCATTTCTACACACTCAACCGTTCCGAACTGACTTATGCGATCTGTCATGCGCTGGGGGTACGTTCGGGGCAGGCCGCGGCCTGAGGGATAAACATGGATCGCAAGCAAAGAAACGAATTACTCATGCGCTCGCTGAACGAGCGAATTCTGTTACTCGACGGTGCCATGGGTACGATGATCCAGGGTTTTGGCTTAAGCGAAGACGACTACCGTGGTGAGCGGTTTGCCGACTGGCGTCGCGACCTGAAAGGCAACAATGATCTGCTGACACTCACGCGTCCGGATGTGATTCGCAGCATTCACAACAGTTTCCTCGATGCCGGCGCCGACATTATCGAAACTAATACCTTTAACTCGAATGCCCCGTCGATGGCGGACTACGGCATGGAGGATATGGTTGCGGAATTAAATACCGCCGCCGCGAGGCTGGCACGAGAGTGTGCCGATGCAGCGGCGAGCAAGGACGGTACAGCGAAGTTCGTAGCTGGCGTGCTGGGGCCGACCAACAGGACGGCGTCAATTTCGCCCGACGTCAACGACCCCGGATTTCGCAATATCACGTTCGACCAGCTGGCCGATACTTACGAGGTTGCGGCCATCGGCCTGATAGAGGGCGGCGCCGACTTCCTGATGATCGAAACCATTTTCGACACGCTGAATGCGAAAGCCGCGATTGTCGGATTGCAGCGCGGTTTCAGGAAAACGGGCAGTGAATTGCCGGTGATGATTTCCGGCACGATCACCGATGCGTCGGGGCGTACCTTATCCGGGCAAACGACGGAAGCGTTCTGGAATTCGGTGCGACACATCGAACCATTCATGATCGGACTGAACTGTGCACTCGGCGCCAAAGAGCTGCGCCAGTATGTTGCGGAACTATCGCGTATTGCCGATACACGCGTCAGCGCACACCCGAATGCGGGGCTGCCCAACGAATTCGGCGAATACGATGAAACCCCCGAAGAGATGGCGGCCGTCGTTGGTGAATTTGCGACCAGCGGGCTGGTGAACCTGGTAGGCGGATGCTGCGGCACCCGTCCCGACCACATTCGCGCGCTGCGCGATGCCATCGAGGGTGTTGTGCCGCGGCCGCTTCCGGAGATTCCGGTGCGCTGCCGCTTGTCCGGCCTCGAGCCGTTCAATATCGGCCCCGACGACCTGTTCGCGAATGTCGGCGAACGCTGCAATGTCACCGGTTCTGCGGTCTTCAGACGCCTGATTGAGGGCGACGATTACAACGCCGCGGTCGCGGTTGCACGACAGCAGGTTGAGAACGGCGCGCAGATCATCGATGTCAATATGGACGAGGGCATGCTCGACTCCGAGAAGGCGATGGTCACGTTTCTGAAACTGATCGCGTCTGAGCCGGATATTGCGCGACTACCGATCATGATCGACTCCTCGAAATGGAGCGTCATCGAAGCCGGCCTGAAGTGTGTGCAGGGCAAGGCGATTGTCAATTCCATTAGCCTCAAGGAAGGCGAGGAATCGTTCATTGAGCAGGCCCGGCTGGTCCGCGACTACGGTGCGGCGGTAATTGTCATGGCGTTCGACGAGTCCGGACAGGCCGATACTGTCAAACGCAAGGTCGAGATCTGCCAGCGCTCGTACAAGATCCTGACGGAACAGGTCGGCGTCGATCCGGCCGACATCATTTTCGATCCGAATATATTTGCCATTGCGACGGGCATCGAGGAACACGCTTCCTACGGCGTCGATTTTATCGAAGCCACGCGTGAGATTAAGGCTTCGCTGCCACATGCCATGGTAAGTGGCGGCGTCAGCAATGTGTCGTTTTCGTTCCGTGGCAATAATGTCGTACGGGAAGCGATTCACTCGGTGTTTCTCTACCACGCGATTCGCGCTGGCATGGATATGGGCATCGTCAATGCGGGCCAACTCGCGATTTACGCGGACCTGCCCGAAGACCTGCGTAATGCGGTCGAGGACGTGGTCCTCAACCGTGACCCGGAAGGTACGGACAAGTTGCTGGCGGTTGCCGAAAACTATAAGGACCAAAAGACCAGCGCAGCGAAGGTTGCTGATATGTCCTGGCGTGAACTCGGCATCGATAAGCGCCTCGAGCATGCGCTGGTCAATGGTATCGACGAATTTGTCATCGAGGATACGGAGGAGGCGAGACTCGCAACTGACCGGCCGCTCGATGTTATCGAAGGCCCCTTAATGGCCGGCATGAATGTCGTCGGTGACTTGTTCGGCGACGGCAAGATGTTTCTGCCGCAGGTTGTGAAGTCGGCTCGCGTCATGAAAAAAGCCGTTGGCCACCTGATTCCCTATATCGAAAAAGAGAAAGACGGCGACCTGAGTTCCAACGGCAAGATCGTCATGGCAACGGTCAAGGGCGACGTACACGACATCGGCAAGAACATTGTTGGTGTTGTCCTGCAATGCAACAACTTCGAGGTTGTAGACCTCGGCGTCATGGTGTCCTGCGACAAGATTCTCGAAGTCGCGCGGCGCGAAGGCGCCAATATTATTGGACTTTCCGGGCTGATAACGCCATCGCTCGATGAGATGGTGCATGTCGCCAGCGAGATGCAACGCCTGCAATACGACCTGCCGTTACTGATTGGTGGTGCCACGACATCTCCGGCACACACGGCAGTAAAAATCGAGCCGAAGTACGACGGACCGGTCATCTATGTCAAGGATGCATCGCGATCTGTCGGCGTCGCGCAAGCGTTGGTGGAGACGGATACGCGCGCAGCCCTGGTGGAAAAGACACGCAAGGACAATGCCCGGCGCCGTGAGCAGCATGCAAACAAAAAGCGGCTTACACCGCAGTTATCACTGAACGAAGCGCGTGCTAAAAAACATGCCTGTGAATGGGGCAGTTACGAAGCCCCGGTGCCGTCATTTACCGGCACCAGGGTTTTCGACGATATCGACTTGAACGTATTGCGTGACTATATCGACTGGATGCCGTTCTTCAATGCCTGGGAATTCCACGGAAAGTTCCCGCAGATCCTCAGCGATGCAAAGGTCGGTGAGGCCGCCACGTCCCTGTTTAATGATGCTACCGCGATGCTCGAAACGATCATCACCGAGAAGTGGTTGCAGGCGCGTGCCGTATTCGGGTTTTTTCCGGCAAACTCGACGGACGACGATGACATTGTCGTCTACGACGATGAAGGACGAAAAAGTCAGGCGTTTCGCTTCTGCCACCTGCGGCAGCAACGCGCCAAATCAGCAGGCTACGCCCAGGGGTGCCTGGCGGATTTCGTCGCTCCCGCCGAAACCGGTATTGCGGACTATCTCGGTGCGTTTGCAGTGACGGCTGGTATCGGGATCGACGAACACGTGCAGCGCTTCGAAAGCGAGCATGACGACTACAGTGCCATTATTCTCAAGGCACTTGCGGACCGGCTGGCGGAAGCCAGCGCCGAGTACCTGCACGAACGTGTCAGGAAAGAGTTTTGGGCATACGAGCCGGGCGAAAACCTGAGCAACCAGGACCTGATCGCTGAAGAGTATCGAGGCATCCGGCCGGCCCCCGGTTATCCTGCGTGCCCTGATCACACCGAAAAGCGCAAGTTGTGGCAGCTGCTTGACGTGGACGAGAAGATTGGACTGAATTTGACGGACTCGTTTGCAATGTTCCCGACCGCTGCGGTCAGTGGCTACTATTTCTCGCATCCGGACTCGAGGTATTTCGCTGTTGGCAAAATCGGCCGCGATCAACTTGTGTCCTATGCCGAACGAAAAGGCATGAGTATTGTCGAAGCGGAAAGATGGCTGGCGCCGAACCTTGGATACGACCCTGACAAAGCCGACGCGGCATAAGGATTTCATCGCACTCCTGGCGAGTGCGCTTCTGTTTGCTTCGGCCGCCTGCGCCGACGACTATCGCGATGCGCGCGCCGAACTAATCGCGGCTTACCAACAGCAGGACTACCCTGCAATGCTGGTCGCTGCGCAGCATGCATTGGCGGCACGCCCCGGTTTTCCGGGTGGCCTGTTCAATCTGGCCCTGGCGCAGACCTTGAGCGGCCATCACGAAGCGTCGCTGAGCACGCTGAATTTGCTGCTCGACAAGGGTATCGATTTCGGCGCGGACGAACTGGATGAATTCGCTGCATTGCGCGAGCTGGATGGTTGGCAGGCCTACACCGAAGACCTGAAACGCCTGTACGCACCGGTCGGTTCCGCGGCAATACACGCGCGTTACGGGGAGCCAAATTTCGTACCGGAAGGTATCGCCATTGGTGACGACGGAACGCTGTATCTCGGCAGCATTCACACCGGGCAGTTGATCAAGCTGGGCCATTCGGCCCGCGTCCTGAGCATTCGCGATTCGCACTGGAGTGTGTTCGGTATGCGCCTGCATCCGGACGGCAGTCTCTGGTTTGCCAGTGCGGCGGTGCCGCAGTTGCAGGACGTTGGCGAGGATGAAGGCAAGACCGGCCTGTTTCGCCTCGACGTCGAGAACGGCGAAATCAGCAAGGCAGCGGTCCTGCCACAATACGAACCGGCGCAGGTCCTTGGCGATCTGATCATCGCAGACGCGAATACGATTTACGCAACGGATAGCCTGACGGGTGCAATTTACCGTTACTACGTCGACTCCAACGAGTTCGAAATATTTGTTGAACGCGGGCGACTGGGGTCACCGCAGGGCCTCGTGCTCGACGCCAGCGGCGATTACCTGTACGTGGCGGACTACATCGGGGGCCTGTTTCGGGTGTCGGTTCAGGACGGTTCGATGACGAAGGTGCAGGTACCCGGGGACATATCGGATTACGGCATCGATGGTTTGTACCGCAAGGGTAATGAACTGTTGCTGATCCAGAACGGTATTCGACCGCACCGCGTCGTCGCGTTGCAGCTCAGTGACAGCGGCCGGGCCGTTACGACAGGGCGGGTGCTGGCGTCGAATCTTGACGGCTTTGATGAGCCCACGCTTGGCACCGTCCATGGCGATGATTTCTATTTTGTCGCCAACAGTCACTGGAACCGCTTCGATGCGGATAACCAGCTACCCGACGGACTGACGGGTCCGTTGATCCTCAGGATCCCGCTGCAATAGATTGTCCAATATTCCTGTCGGTGCGCTTGACAGGCAATATCAGAATGACTATTCTGATTTGCATGGTGAGAACACGCACATTCGATCCGAGCGCAGCCCTGACCGAGGCGGTAAACCTGTTTGCGTCCAAGGGGTACTCGGAAACGTCGATGGAGGACATCGTCAAGGCGACCGGTGTCAGCCGTTACGGGCTCTACGGCACGTTTGGTAACAAGCGCGAGTTGTTCGAGCAGGCGCTGGATCGATATTCCGAAACCATGGGTAAACAGGCATTCCTGCGCCTGCTGGAACCGGACGCCTCACTCGAACACATCCGCAAAATTTTCCGCGAACGGGTGAGTGAGATGTGCTGCGAGGACGAGACGAAGGGCTGTCTTTTCATCCACACGGCAATGGAGCTGGCACCGAAAGACGATGATTTGCGCGATGTCCTGCAGCGCTTCATGCGGCGCATGAGCAAGTTGTTCGCGGTAGGACTGGATTCTGCGAAAGCCAGGGGCGAAGTGCGTGACTCTCTGGATGTCAACGCCGCCGGCGACTTGCTGACCAGTACGATGTTCGGACTGGTTGTACTCGGGCGTTCCGGCTTTTCCCGCGAATCACTGGATGGCATCGTCGAGAACACCTTGGGCGCGATGCGTTAATTGCTTTTTTTTGATCAAATCAGAATGAGTATTCTGATAAAACCACCAGGAGAGACAGTAATGAAATTTATCAAGCGAACAGTAGCAGCAGGCGTGGCGAGCCTCGCCGTCTGCGGCAGTGCCTTCGCATTGCCCGGATTTTCGGAGCAGGCACCGGCAAGCAGTATTGAAATATGTGTCGCGCAGATTTCCGCGCAGGCTAACTATGAGCACGCGGCACGAATCCGGCATGAAGTGGATTCGAAAGCACGCCGGGTTGGCGGCCACACGATTAAAGTCGATACGACCGTTTTCGGCGCAGACGGTCGTGCAGTCATTCGTGAGTATGCAACGGTGTGCGCCGTCACCGACAAGCAGGAAACCAGGAAATTTACGATAAAAGAAAAGGGCGTGCTATAGTGCTCGCGATAGTGCTGATTGCAAGTCCGCTGATCGTTACAACGATAACGTAACGATCAGCGGCAGGTGATCGGAACCAATTCTGTGTCCACTGCGAAACTCCGCAATCCCAATGTCAGGTGATACGAAGACATGATCAATGGGGATCATCGCGATCGGGAAAAAAGTTGGCCAGGTGGGCACAACGCCAAACCCGCGCCGTGCGGCCTTGAGTCCGGTTGTGTCGACAAGTCCGCGATATCGTGGTCCCCACATTGACTCATTGAAATCACCAAGCAGCACGATATTGCCCGGCGTCGTGCGCACCCGTTCGGCGATATCGCGGATGTGTTCGTTACGCGCGTCATTGAGATGCCGACCCAAAGGAATGGTCGGGTGACTGCTGATGATTGTAGTGGAACTCTCACCTAGCCTGACGCTTGCGATAATTGTCGGGTATCCCAGCGGTGGACTGTCGATATGCGTGATCGAATCGAACGGCATTTTCGAAAAGACAGCGATACCGAAGTTGCCGGTTCGAGCTTGTGTGTATGAGTACGGGTAGTCGGGTAACAGCCCTTGCATAGCCGTTGCCCAATCCTCGGTAACTTCCTGCAAAAAAACCAGGTCCGGATTTTCCCGATCGACAAGAGCAGCAACTTTTTCGTATTTCTTGTTGCGCGAATAAACATTCGCATGAATAAGTTTTAGCTCCCCGGTTGCAGAGGGTCCGTCCTTAACGGGCAGGTACCACGGCACAACAAGGCTGCCGTTTATAATCGTCATCAGCCCCAACGCCGCGGCGTACGGAGCACTCTTAAGTACGACGAAAGCGATGGTCAGAAGCGCTGCCGCGACAAAATATTGCAAACGAAAGTGACTGAATAGCTCAATGTTCCGATGCGGAACATCGAGCAACGTCACGATCGACAGGACAATGGTTACGACTGCCAGTGCTTGCAGAAGGCCAAGCAAGCTCACGGCTTTTCCGCGTTTGCGCACGCCGGGCAGCCCTCTCGCTTCTGAATATCGAGGCGCCGAAACTCACTCGCGGACGCGTCGTAGAGTTGCAGTGAGCCAGTGGCGCAATCCAGGCCTGCCAGCGACTTCAATGCTTCGACCGCCATCAGCGTACCGACGACTCCGGGCACCGCCGATAACACGCCATTGCCGGCGCAGCTGTCCAGTGATTCGTCGGCTTCCGAATAGAGACAGCGATAGCAGGGAGTGCGGGTATAGTCCGGACCAAAAACCGCGAGCTGTCCTTCGAGACGAATGGCCGAGCCCGAAATCAAACGGCGTTGCCGGGCAACACAGGCGTCATTGACGGCAAATCGTGTCGCAAAATTGTCGGATCCATCGAGCACCAGGTCAGACGCTGCAACCGCATCGAGCAATGCATCGCCCTGCAGCCGCGCGGTGACCGCGCTTATCTCGATGTCGGGATTTTGCTCGCCAAGTCGGTCGGCAACCAGCCTTGCTTTGGGTGCACCAACATCGGCAGGCCTGAACAGCACCTGGCGTCCAAGATTGCTTGCATCCACCGTGTCGAAGTCGGAAATTACGAGGCGGCCGACACCACTGGCAGCCAGGTAGTTGGCAATCGCGCAGCCAATACCGCCGGCACCGATGACTAACACGCTGCCGGCAGCAATGCGTTGCTGCCCCGCGACGCCGACCTGCAGAAGTGCATGGTGTCGTGCATCGCGGTTCAGCATTTTCGCAGCCTTTTGTTGCTAGTCGTCGATGGTGACTTCGACAATCGTCACGGTGTCCAGCGGAACGTCCTGATGTCCGCCTTTATTGCCGGTTGCGACGCCGGCGATCGTGTCGACGACGTCCATGCCACTGCTCACTTTGGCGAACACGGCGTAACCGAAATCACGGCCACCGTGATCGAGAAAGTCGTTGTCTTTCAGGTTGATGAAAAACTGCGATGTCGCACTGTCAACGACGCCGGTACGAGCCATTGCCAGCGTACCGCGCAGGTTCTTCTCGCCGTTGTCCGCTTCGTTTTTAATCGGATCGCGCGTCGGTTTCGAATTCATGTTTTCGTCCATGCCGCCACCCTGGATCATGAAGTTCGGGATGACGCGATGGAATATGGTGCCGTCAAAATGCTTGTCGGTAATGTATTGACGGAAATTTTCACAGGAAATTGGCGCTTTTTCGTCGAGTAATTCGACGCCGATGTCGCCGTGACTGGTTTTAATGGTAATCATGTTGTCTCACTTCGATTAAGTCTGCGCCTATGTAACATTCCGGCGCGCCACTGTCACGCGAGGCCGGCCGGCGAGGTCATTATGACATGCGATACCGGTCCAGCCGGCTGCATCCAGCAATGCCGCGACGGCGACCTGTTGTGCGGCGCCATGTTCAAGCAGCAATAGCCCGTCCGGCTCGAGTAGCGCTGCGCAATCAACGGCAAGAATTCGCAAATCGTCGAGACCGTCAGCGCCCGATGCCAGCGCCGATTGCGGTTCGTGGCGCAGTGCCTGCAAAGCGGCATCATCGTCATTGACGTAGGGTGGATTGCTGACAATGATATTGAATCTGCGGTCCCGGACGGGTTCTGTCCAGTTGCCTGCCACGCACTGCACGTTCGCGAGCCCGAGCTGGCGTACATTTTCAGCCGCGACGGCGAGTGCGGCGGAACTTAAATCTGTGGCGGTGACTTCGCACAGCGGGCGCTCTGCCGCAATCGCTATAGCAATCGCGCCGCTGCCGGTACCAAGATCGAGGACCTGCCATTCCGCCTTGCGCGGGATTTCGCGCAACGCGAGGTCGACTAGCAGCTCTGTTTCCGGCCGCGGCACCAGTGTCGCGGGACTGACCAGCAACTCATGTGACCAGAATTCACGAATACCGGACAGGTAAGCCATCGGTTCGCCGTCGAGACGCCGCCGCATCAGCGCTTCAAAACGCTCCAGTGTTAATGCATCCAGCTCATCTTCAGGGTGCGCAAACAGGTAGCTGCGTGGCATGTCGATGCACTGGCACAACAGGATTTCGGCATCCAGGCGTGCCGATTCACTCACGGACGTGAGTCGCGTTGTGGCGTCTCTAATAGCAGCATCGAGTCTCATGTGGGTGTACACTCGCCGAAAATTTCTAATGTAACTGATGCGCCGATGAACGTGTATTCCAACATTCTCGAGATGGTCGGTGAAACACCGATGCTTGAGCTTACGCAGATCGATACCGGTCCGTGCCGCCTGTTTCTGAAGCTTGAACTGATGAATCCGGGCGGTTCGATCAAGGACCGTATCGGCATCTCGATGATCGAGTGCGCCGAAGCGCGCGGTGACATCAAACCCGGTGACACGCTGGTCGAAGCAACGGCGGGCAATACCGGCCTGGGGCTGGCGCTGGTCGCCGCACAAAAGGGTTATCACCTGGTGCTGGTACTTCCGGACAAAATGAGCCAGGAAAAGATTTTCAATTTGCGGGCGATGGGGGCCGAAGTCGTGCTGACGCGCTCGGATGTGGGCCGCGGTCACCCCGAGTATTACCAGGACCTCGGCAAACGCATTGCGGACGAACGTGGCGCATATTTCATAAACCAGTTCGGTAACCCGGACAATCCACTGGCGCACGAGACCACCACCGGGCCGGAAATTCTGCGGCAGATGGACGGCAAGCTCGATGCGATCGTTCTTGGTGTGGGTTCGAGCGGCACGGTGAGTGGACTGGGGAAATACCTCGCCGAGAATGCACCCGACGTCGAGTTGATCCTGGCCGATCCAGTGGGTTCGGTATTGACGGACTACATTAATAAGGGCGTGCTGGGCGAGAGTGGCAGCTGGCTGGTGGAAGGCATTGGCGAAGACTTTATTCCTGATATTGCGAACTTCGACCAGGTCACCAAGGCCTTTGCCATCAGTGATGCAGAATCATTCGCCACGGCGCGCGAGCTGCTGCGCCGCGAGGGCGTACTCGCGGGATCGTCTTCGGGTACCTTGCTTTCCGCTGCACTTAAATACTGTCGCGAGCAGACCGAAGCCAAAACCGTGGTCACGTTTGCCTGCGATACGGGCAATAAATACCTGTCGAAGTTGTTCAACGATTTCTGGATGGAAGACCAGGGATTTATTGAACGCGAGAAATTCGGTGACCTGCGCGACCTCGTCGGGCGCCCGCACGGTGAACGCGCGACGATTACGGTTGGCCCAACGGATGTGCTGACTACCGCACACAACCGGCTGCGCAATGCCGGCTTTTCGCAGCTGCCGGTCATGAATGAAGGGGAACTGGTTGGCGTTGTTACGGAGGACGCAATTATCCAGTTTGTCTACGGCAAGCCGGAATTGATGACAGCGCCTGTCGCAGACGCAATGGAATCGGCATTCATCAAGCTGGATCGCACGGCAAGCATAAACAACCTGGTTGCGATGTTGCGTGTGCAGCCCTACGCGGCCATCATGGACGGCGATGAATTCCTGGGGCTGATTACGCGATCAGATGTGCTGAACTACCTGCGTCGCCAAATGTAAGGGAGAGAAATGGCTGCTGACGACCAAAAACACGCATTTGCAACGCGCGCTATTCATGCGGGCCAGTCGCCGGATCCGTCGACGGGTGCGATCATGCCGCCTATTTACGCGACCTCAACCTACGTCCAATCGAGTCCCGGCGTTCACCAGGGCTACGAATATTCGCGCACGCAAAACCCGACCCGCATGGCGTATGAGCGTTGTGTAGCCGATCTTGAATCCGGTACGCACGGCTTTGCGTTTGCATCGGGAATGGCGGCAACCAGTACGCTGCTTGAGTTAATCGATTCCGGCGATCATGTTATCGCCATGGACGACCTGTACGGCGGAACTCGGCGGCTGTTCGCCGGCGTTCGCGAACGCAGTGCAGGTCTGAATTTCAGTTTCGTCGACATGACCGATCTCAATACTTTCGAGGCGGCATTTTCGGACAAAACGACGATGGTCTGGCTGGAGACGCCAACGAATCCATTGCTGAAGATTGTCGATATCGAATCCATTGTCGCGATCGCAAAACAGCACGGTGCACTGGTTGTCGTCGACAATACCTTCGCGACACCGGCCATTCAGCGGCCGCTGGAGTACGGTGCCGATATCGTCATGCACTCGGCAACTAAGTTCATCAACGGGCACTCGGACATGGTCGGCGGTATCGCCGTTACCGCAGATGAGGAGCTGGCTGAACGCCTGGGTTACCTGCAGAACTCCGTTGGCGCGGTTGCCGGTCCGTTCGACAGTTTCCTGGCGTTACGTGGATTGAAGACGCTGGAACTGCGAATGGCGCGCCATTGCACCAGTTCCATGGCGATCGCGGAATGGCTCAAGGGCGACAAGCGAGTGGACAGCGTGCTGTATCCGGGGCTGGCATCGCACCCGCAGCACGAGCTTGCAACCAAGCAAATGAATGGCTTCGGCGGCATCGTGACGTTTTTTATCAAAGGCGACGCGGAAAGTGCACGTCGATTCCTCGAACGCTGCGAAATTTTCGCTTTGGCCGAGAGTCTCGGCGGCGTTGAAAGCCTGGTCAATCACCCGGCGATCATGACCCATGCCAGCGTACCGGCCGAGGTGCGCGCGGAACTGGGCATCAGCGATCAGCTCATTCGCTTGTCGGTTGGCATTGAGTCGCTGGACGACCTGCTGGCCGACCTCGATCAGGCGCTTGGCTAGGGAATGTCGGTACACGGCTGGATACAACCGGGACTGACCCAACTTCAGGATTTATGACTCGCTAAGCGCCGCGAGCTGGTCTGCCTGGTATTCGTTGATTAATGGCTCGACTACCTGGTCGAGTCCGCCCTCGATAATCTCGTCGAGCTTATAGAGAGTCAGGTTAATGCGGTGATCCGTAACGCGTCCCTGCGGATAGTTGTAGGTACGAATCCGCTCACTGCGATCACCCGAACCCACCAGCAAGCGGCGCTTTTCAGCATGCTCGGCTTCCTGCGCGGCCACTTGTGAGTCGAGCAGACGTGCCTGCAGCAGTGACATCGCACGGGCGCGATTCTTGTGTTGCGAGCGCTCGTCCTGGCATTCGACAACAATACCGGTTGGCAGGTGAGTCAGGCGGACGGCGGAATCCGTCTTGTTGACATGCTGACCACCAGCACCGGATGCGCGGTAGGTGTCAACGCGCAGATCCGCCGGGTTGATCTCGACTTCTTCAACTTCATCGGGTTCCGGCAACACCGCAACGGTACATGCCGACGTATGAATGCGGCCTTGCGACTCCGTTGCCGGCACGCGTTGCACGCGATGTGCACCGGACTCAAATTTCAGCCTGGCATACGTGCTGTTGCCGGTAACGCGGCTGATGATTTCCTTGTAGCCACCGTGCTCACCTTCCCGCGCCGTGATGACTTCGACTTTCCAGCCGACAGTTTCGGCATACCGTGAATACATGCGGAACAGGTCACCGGCAAAAATTGCCGCCTCGTCGCCGCCGGTGCCAGCCCGAATTTCGAGGTAAACGTTGGCGTCATCGTAGGGGTCAGGCGGTATCAGCGACTTCTGCAAATCCAGTAGCAGCGCATCACGGCGTTCAGTCAGCGGCCCGAGCTCTTCCTGGCCCATTTCGCGAATTTCCGGGTCGTCATCGCTGGCCATTTCTTCGGTTGCGGCGATCTCCGCGGTCAGCGCTTCGAAATCATTAAAGAGTTTTACGACCGGTTCTACCCGGGCGTACTCTTTTGACAGGTCGCGAAACTGGTTCTGGTCGGATATGACATCAGGATCCGCCAGCAGACCGGCGATTTCTTCGAAGCGGTCGCTGACCGACTCCAGTTTCAGGCGAATGGATTCTTTCACGGGTCAGGCCTCATCATCCTTGCCAAGGTCGAATAGTGCGCGCGTCGCCTCGATGAGCGTGTCATCGGATGCTGCACCCGCTTTGCGCAGCGCGATACTCGGATTGTGCAGCAGTTTTTTCATCAGCGCGGCTGTCGCAAATTCGATGGCCGCTTCGGGTGTCTCGCCTTTTGCAATTCGCCGCATCGCGAGCGCGTTGACCTCTTCACGCAGGGCTTCACTATGATCGCGCAGCGCGGCGATGACGGGCACCGCTTTCTTGGATCGCTCGATGGTCAGGTAGCGCTGAATTTCTTCATGCAACAGCTTGTCGGCTTCAACGGCCGCCGCTTCGCGTTGCCCCTGGCCCTCCTGGATCACTCGATCAAGGTCGTCGATGCTGTACAGGTAGATGTCTTCAAGATCGCCGACGCCGCTCTCGATATCACGCGGCACCGCGATGTCGACGGCGAATATTGGCTTGCGCTTTCGCGTCCTGACGGCATCCTGCATGTGCTCCAGCAAGATGACCGGCTCCGGACTGGCGGTCGAGCTGATCAGGATGTCGGCCTCCGGCAAGGTGCCGGCAATCTCGGATAGCGGCAAGGCGAATCCGCCAAAGCGCCCGGCGAGTTCCCTGGCGCGCTCAACGTCACGATTGGCCACGAACAGGCGTCCGATTTCGCGACTCGACAGGTGTTTAGCAAGCAATTCGACGGTTGGCCCCGCACCGACCAGCAAGGCCGTGTGTTTGGTGAAGCCAGCAAAAAACTGGTTGGCCAGGCTGACTGCGGCCGACGCGACGGAAACCGGACTGACACCAATTTCGGTGTCGGTACGTATTTTCTTTGCGGCAGAAAAGCTGTGTTGCAGCAATCGGCTTAGTTCAGGCCCGAGCGTGTTAGCCACCTGGGCGCTGCGGAACGCCTCCTTCAACTGGCCAAGAATTTGCGGCTCGCCAAGAATCATCGAGTCCAGGCCACAGGCAACCCGGAACAGGTGGCGAATGGCTTCTTCGTCCTCAAGCGAAAACAGGGACTCACCGAATGAAGGATCGAGATTGCGCTCGTCCCGGAGCCAGGTGCGCAGGCGATCGCCGCCCGCCGCATCGCTTATGACATAAAATTCCGTCCGATTGCAGGTCGACAACAGCACCGCCTCGGCGACGCCGGTAAACTGCGACATGTCAGTCAGTGCACGCGCCACGTCGTCTCCCGAGAAGACGACTTGCTCGCGAATTTCGACAGGTGCCGTGTTATGGTTCAGCCCGAGTATTTGCAGCGGCATAACGTCTATTGGCGGCGCCGAACAGGCACCGAAGGATTACAATGTTCGTATCATAAGCGAACTGAACCGCCAGTTCCTTGTCTCTGTAGTAAACGGACGATTTATTTATGCAAGACAACGCCTGGTGGCCATCGCAGAAATCGCTATTCGCGCTGCTAATCCTCCTGACAACCACAAGCTTCACGACCGCCCTGGCCGACGAAGACGGGCCGGCTGGTGCGAGCGCGCACATCCTGCAGGCCGAAATTGCGCTGCAACGAAAAGAATATCTTAAGGCGACCACAGAGTATCGGAGGGCCGCTGAGCAGAGCGACAGCGTCGAACTGGCGCGCAAAGCGACGCGCATGGGGTTTTCCTACGGATTCAACGAGGAAGCGTTGCTGGCCGCCAAACGCTGGCAGAAGCTCGACAAAGACAGTGATGAGGCACGCGCCTTCCTGGGGCAGCTTTACTTCCGCCTCGACGATCTGCGCAATGCACGGCGCCAGTTTGCGCGGCTGATCAAAGCTGAGCCGGACGATCCGGGTGACCGACTGCTGTCGCTGGTGGCTTACCTGTCCGAGGAGGACATGCCGGAACGTGCCGACGAACTGATGCGCGCACTGGCGAAACCGTATAAGGACTCGGCGAAAGCGCACTATGCGGTCGCGGTACTGGCGTTGCGGGCAGGCGATTCCGAACATGCGAGTGAGCGGGCGCAAAAATCGATGCAGCTCGATCCGGATTTCATTCGCCCGCATTTGCTGTATGCGCGGGCGTTGATGTTCGATGGTGACTCCGAGGAAGCGATCGAATACCTGGCACACCTGATTGGCGATAGTCCGCAACCGGATCCGGATGCGCGCATGGAGCTGGCGCTGATGTATATGCTGTCGGGTCGCGATGATGACGCACTGAGCCAGGTCAACCAGGTGCTGCTGGAACAGTCCGGTCGGCTCGATGCGTTGCGACTGATGGCGATCATCAATTTCCGGCTTGAGCGCCTCGACGCCGCCTGGGATGACTTCCAGGATCTGCTCGCGTCCGGCCAGTACCGCATGGACGCGCTCTATTACCTGGCACGAATTGCCGACTATCGAGAGCAATACGAGCGTGCTGTGCGCCTGTACCGGGAAGTTCGTTACGGGTCGAATACGCTGTTTTCACAACGCCGCGCCAGTGCTTTGCTGGCGCACCGGCTGGATGATGTCGACGGTGCATTCGAGTTACTCGAAGAATTCGCCGAATCATCGCCGGACAATGCCGTCGAAGTCGTTATGCTGAAAGCCCAGTTGCTGGTGTCGCTAGAGCGCTATGACGAGGCGCTCGACTACTACGACAAGGCGATCAAATACCGGCCCGAGAATGAAAACATGATTCTTGGCCGCTGCGACCTGTTGATTCGAAGCGGCCGCATTGATGAAGCTATCGCCGAATACAGGAAGGCGTTGCAGCGCTGGCCAGACAGTTCATTGACGTTGAATGCACTGGGTTACACCCTGGCTGACAAGACCGAGCAATACGCTGAGGCGGAAAAGTTGATCCGCAGAGCGCTTGAGCTGAATCCGGACAATCCGGCAATCATCGACAGCATGGGGTGGGTCTTGTACAAGCTCGGTCAACACGAAGCCGCGCTGGAGCAGCTCGAGCTCGCTTTTGAGGGCATGGCCGATCACGAGGTTGCGGCGCACATTGTCGAGGTCCTTGCCGAACTGGGACGAGAGGATGAAGCGCTCGAGGTGCTGCTTGCTGCCGAGAAAAAGAACCCCGACAGCAAACTGCTCGAAGACGTTCGCGCGCGATACTTTGACGAAGCGCCATAACAGCTCGTACCGCCGCCTCGCAGGCTTGGTGTGCGCAATCTTGTTTGTTGGCGGCTGTGCCGCGACGCGGCCCAGTGTGGATCTGCCCGATATCACCGACTGGGAGACGCGGCAGGCCGTTCTGTCGGGCGTAAGTGACTGGGCGTTCAAGGGCCGCATCGCGGTCAAGGCCGGCGACGAGGGCTTTAATGGCAAGTTCGACTGGACGCAGACTGGCGACGATTTCTACGCCACTGTCGGCGGTCCGCTGGGTATCGGCACAGTCATCATTGAGGGTAACGACGACGTAATCGAGCTGACAGACAATGATGGCGTTAAAACAGTGCTCATCGACCCGGATGCCGAGCTGTTCCGGCGCTACGGCTGGACAATCCCCGTATCAAGTCTGCGCTACTGGGCGCTGGGCATTCCGGATCCGTCGCATTCGGCGCAAACCCAGTTCGATGACGCAGGGCGATTGATACATCTGGAGCAGAGTCACTGGCGCGTCTCGATTACGCGTTATCGCGATGCGGCCGGGCAGCAAATGCCGCGAACGCTGACCGCGAGCAACCCGGATACCCGCGTTCGAATGGTCATCGACCGGTGGTTGTTCTTCGAGCGTTGACAGTCGTCAAGCCTGCCAGCACACTACGCCCAAATTCCAATAAATGAACTCCGTTGGGGCGTAGCCAAGTGGTAAGGCATCGGGTTTTGATCCCGTGTATCGCAGGTTCGAATCCTGCCGCCCCAGCCATCTCTCGCTGAAGGGGATATTGTGGATCTGGCAACAATGGCGGTCTTTTCGGGCAATGCCCACCCGCAACTGGCACAGGATATTGCCCGTTGCCTGAGGATTCCGCTGGCGAGGGCCCATGTCGGCCGTTTTTCAGACGGCGAATTCAATGTCGAAATCCTCGAGAATATCCGCGGCCGGGATACGTTCATAGTTCAGCCGACCTGTCCGCCCGCCTCAGAAAACCTGATGGAGCTGCTGGTCATGGTCGACGCCGCCAGGCGCGCGTCGGCAGGCTCTATTACTGCGGTCGTTCCGTACTTCGGCTTTGCCAGGCAGGATCGGCGGCCGCGCTCGTCGCGCGTACCCATTACCGCCAAGCTGGTCGCGAAGATGTTTGCCGCTGCGGGCGTCGATCGTTTGCTGACGGTTGACCTGCACGCAGACCAGATCCAGGGCTTTTTCGATATATCCGTCGATAACGTCTACGCGTCACCGTTACTGCTCGGCGATGTCTGGAAACACAAGTACGATGAGATGGTGGTTGTCTCTCCGGACGTCGGTGGCGTGGTACGCGCCCGTGCATTGGCGAAGCGCCTTGGCGATGCTGATCTCGTCATCATCGACAAACGCCGCGACAAGGCGAACCAGTCGGAAGTCATGAATATTATTGGCGAAGTTGACGGCAAGAACTGCGTGATGATTGACGACATGGTCGATACGGCGGGCACCCTGTGTCACGCGGCTGGCGCGCTCAAGGAACATGGTGCGGCCAGCGTCGCTGCCTATATCACGCACCCGGTCCTGTCAGGTTCGGCGGTCAGCCGAATCACCGAGTCGAATCTCGACGAAGTCGTCGTGACTGACACCATTCCGCTGAACGAAGAGGCCAGAGCCTGTGCCAAGATACGGCAATTATCGACGGCAGAATTGCTGGCTGAGACCATGCGCCGTATTTCCGATGACGAGTCAGTCAGCTCGCTCTACGTCGACTGATTGGGTCTCACAGGGTGACAGGTGAATTGGTCGATTGCCGATGATCCTGTTGCTCACACAATTCGCGATCGGTTTTTCTCTTATAAGCGCAGCGATCTTGCTGCTGGCTTACCTGTTTTCAATCAAAGACATGCGCAAGACCTTGATGAGTCGCGTTGCTTGTACTTTGTTGTTGCTGGCGCTCGCTGGCTTGCAATTGCAACACTGGCAATTCATCGCAAGCGGCGCCGATTTGTTTGCATCGCAAATTTACGTTTTTCTGCTAATCGGTGTGCCGCCGGCATTTTATTTTTTCAGCCGCGAGATCCTGTTGCCCGATACGGTGACGACGCTCTCCGACGTGGTGCATTTGCTGCCGCTGTCACTGGCGTTCGTCATGCCAACAAGCCTGGTAGTCCCCGTCGCGCTGACCATCGGCGCCGGGTATTCGATCTGGCTGGTACGGATCGTCTACGGCATGCGACGCCACGTTCGTCGTTTCAGGTTCGAGTTGTTTTTCTTCGGATTTTTCGCATTGCTGGCGGTATTGATCCTGATACTCGCGATCACAAGTGCGCAATTGGACCCTGCGATATTTTTCTATGCTTACGCAATTACGACGGCGGTTGCTTTTATTCTGGTCGTAAGCGCATTAATTGGCTTTCCGGAACTGCTTAGTGATATTTCGGCAGCGGCAGAATTGACCTACTCGACGTCAACGCTTAACAACGTTGATGTCGATGAGAAACTTCGCGAACTTGATCGGTTAATGGCTGTCGAGAAAATTTTTCAGAATGAGAATCTGAACCTGGGATTATTGGCTGACGCGCTCGAATTGGGCCCGCATCAGCTTTCGGAGCTGATCAATACCCGTTTCGACCTCGGCTTCTCACGCTACATTCGAGAACAGCGTATTGCCGAGGCGATGAAACAGCTGCGCAAGGATAAGGCTGCATCAGTCCTGTCGATCAGTATGGCGACCGGGTTTCGTTCGCAGTCGAACTTCTATACAGCGTTTCGTGAAGTCACGGGCCAGTCTCCGGGTGAGTTCCGAAAGAACCTGAATAGCGGTAGCTGATTTCCTCCTTGGACAATGAGGAGACCGCTAAGCCTATGATTAATAAAATATAAAAATATTTCTATTCCGGGATTACCATTCCGGAAGTCCGGCACTGCGGGTTTCTCTACCTTTGCAAATAGGCATTCAGACCAAAGGAGAACCGCCATGCTTAATACCACGAACTACGCCATTTACATCATCATCAGTGTTTTTATCACGGTGTACGTTTCCCGAACGCTGAGCAAGAACGGGCTCGCGTTCCTTATCGCCGGTTTCCGCGGGAATCAAGAGCTGGCTACGTCGACTAACCACCTCCTGGTCGTCGGCTTTTACCTGGTAAATCTTGGCTTCGTCCTACTACGCATGCAGACGAACGTCATTGTCGACACCGTAGAGGATCTGATTATTTACCAAGCGTCCGGAATTGGACTGGTATTGCTCGTTCTGGGGCTGGCGCACTTCTTCAACATGTACGTGATCCACGCGATCAGCCGCAGCGACATCGACCTCGGTGCACGCTCGGAAGTACTGGATTAAAGGGGCAGGGGG
>TARA_R110002096_G_scaffold338721_7_pt1 | contig 22747 bp, 19 predicted proteins | sample TARA_R110002096 | Tara Oceans TARA_R110002096 (sample SAMEA4397295) | marine metagenome | biome: Polar Biome; feature: [DCM] deep chlorophyll maximum layer (ENVO:01000326); material: water (ENVO:00002006), including particulate matter (ENVO:01000060) such as... | depth 35 m
CGCCAGATGGGTCGAGTTGGTCTGCAAGCTCTGGAAACAGCCGGGCGAATTCACCGCCATGGGGGGTCAGCACCACATGCTCATGCAGTCTGGCAAACAGGGTTTCACGGTGCTCGGCAAAGCTGGTGAGGGCATCTGCATCAAGCACAAGCGGCTGGCCGCTGGCCAGTGCCGCCAGCACCAGTGCGCGGGTGCGTTGCCCGACACCCAGTCCGGGGCCCAGACACAGCGCGTTTTTGCGGCCGTCAGCGAGCAGTCGTTCCAGAGCCCCGGCATCTGCAACCGGGGTCAGCATGACCGCGTTCAACTGCGCGGCGTTTTCACCCAATGCCTCCGGCGGACAGGCCAGGGTAACGGCCCCTGCCCCGACCCGCAGCGCCGCCCGTGCCGCCAGCCGGCCAGCACCGCCATGGCTGCTGCCGCCAGCCAGTACCAGGGCATGGCCGTGCTGATATTTATGCGCCAGATTGGGCTTGCCGAGGCGCTGCGGATAGCCGCCGGCATGAACTGTCTCCCAAGCACCGGCACCTGCGGGCACAAGCCGGTCATCCGGCTCGAACTCGGCGATGCCAAGATCGACGACCGCCAGAACCGGGAGCGTCTGGTGTAGTGATGCATTTGTCGCGACATGCTCTGAGAAAAACACGTGGCCCGGCTTCAACCGTTGAAATGTAACCACATAGTTTGCCTTCGGCCAGATTCTGCGCTGCGTGCCCGTGCTTTGCTTGGTTGTGTCAGAGGGCCTGAGCATACGGCCTGTATCGGCGCTCACTCCCGATGGCATATCGACAGCAACTATGATGCGTGCCTGCCGGGCGACCATGTCGAGTGTAGTCAGCAGGTCTTCGCCAAGTGGACGGGTAAGACCGGTGCCGAACAGCGCGTCAAACACCACATCGGCATCTGCCAGTGTGGCGGCAGTGAGGTCTGTCAAAGGGGTTACCTGGCCGATTTTTCGCCATTGTGCCGCGTTTTCGGCCGCGTCCGCCGGAAGCCTGTTTTGATCGCCTGCGAGAAAAACTTCAACTGGCCAGCCAAGGCTGTGCAGATGACGCGCAATGACAAAGCCGTCGCCGCCATTATTGCCCGGGCCGCACAGCACCACAGCACGATGGTTGCGGGCCGCCAGATGCGGTTCGGCGCGCAACAGCGCCTCGACCACGCCGCGCCCGGCGGTTTGCATCATCGACAGGCCGGTGACCCGGCCGGATGCGATTGCAGCCTGCTCGGTGCGGCGCATCTGCGCTGCGCTCAGGAGCTTCAGCCGCTGCTGGTCAAATCTGACAAAGGTGATATCTGCGCAGGCCATATCTGCCGGTTCCGGACTTGCTTTTCTGTGGCAGCCGGACCACGCCCGGCCTGTTATTCGTGGTTCAGCCAGTTGAGAACCACCGGGAAGCCTTCGCCCTGCAGCAGCGCCACGGTCTCAAACAGGGGCAGGCCGACGACGCCGGTATAAGAGCCCTGCAGGCTGGTGACAAAGGCAGCGGCGAGGCCCTGAATGGCATAGCCGCCGGCTTTCCCGCGCCATTCCTCGGAGGCCAGATAGGCATCGATTTCCATACGCGAGAGTTTTTTGAATCGGACCTTGGTTTCGACCAGCCGTCTGCGCATGCCGCCGCGCGGGGTGATGAAGGCGACGCCGGTATACACTCTGTGCGCCCGGCCTGACAGACGCTCCAAAGCATCGACGGCTTCATTGACGGTTTCGGTTTTCGGCAGAATGCGCTGTCCGATCGCCACCACCGTATCCGCGCCGAGCACAAAGGCATCATCGTAGCGCTCGGTTTTGGGTGCCATCTCGGCGTGTTCGCCCTTCCTGGCATCCATCGATCTGGCGAGCGCTACCAGCGTATCGCGGGCGACCTGCGCCTTGGCACTGGCAAGACGTCCGGCCAGAGCACGCGGGCTTTCGCGGCGGCGCGGCGTTTCATCCAGATCGACGGGCTGCAAGCGGTCCGGCTGCAGGCCGATCTGCTGCAACAGCGCGAGCCGGCGCGGCGACGAAGAGGCAAGAACCAATTTCGGGGTTGGTTTGGCGGCCATTTTGCTGATTACCCGCGGGCACTGACGCCAAAGGCGTCATTCTGTTTACTTGAAGCGGTAGGTGATGCGCCCTTTGGTCAGGTCGTAAGGCGTCATTTCCACCAGAATTTTGTCACCTGCAAGCACACGAATACGGTTCTTGCGCATGCGGCCAGCCGTATGGGCGATTATTTCGTGGTCATTTTCCAATTTCACGCGAAACATCGCGTTGGGCAGTAACTCGGTGACCACACCGGGAAACTCAAGGACTTCTTCCTTAGCCATAGGATTCCTTATCTAAAGCAATTCTTAAATCTGAATCGGGTTGGCCGGTCAGACTGATTTTCGACACACCGAGCAGGCCATCGGACCACAGTTCAGCGCTATTTGGGAGGTTGTTACCAGATCGGCAGGCAAAGGTCACCCATATACCATGCCGAAATAGCAGCACTTACACATTTTACAGAATATAGGGCTTTCCTGTTGCGAATGCCAATAAATCCATCCTGAATCGATTGATGACTTCCCCTGAACGATCCCGAGTCGATCCGGCATTTGGAAATGGCATAGATTTGGCGGCGGATAAAATATAAACACACTGTTCAACACATGGCGTGCGGGTTTCCTGGCATTATATGTGTCGTGAACAATTCAGGAGCATTGTCATGTCTATCCGCCCGGTCAATCAGATTATTCAGGCCCAGCCAACCATGGAGGGTGCCGGCGTCAAGCTGCATCGTGCATTCGGATTTGGCGATCCGGAGATGGCGGACCCGTTTTTGCTGCTGGACGATTTCCGCAATGACCGGCCGCAGGATTATATGCGCGGATTTCCATGGCATCCGCATCGCGGCATCGAAACCATTACCTACATTCTTTCGGGCAGTGTCGAACATGCCGACAGTCTGGGCAATAAGGGCTCGCTCCAGGCCGGCGATGTGCAGTGGATGACCGCCGGCAGCGGTATCCTGCATCAGGAAATGCCGGAAGGGGATGCCAAGGGCAAGATGCACGGCTTTCAACTGTGGGCAAATCTGCCGCGCAAGCTGAAAATGACCGATCCGCGCTATCAGGATGTCGAGGCCAGTGAAATCCCGCTGCTGCAGGAGGATGATGGCACCGAGGTGAAAATCATTTGCGGAGAATTGTGGGACCGCAAAGGCCCGGTTGATGGCATCGCTGCCGAGCCGCGCTATCTGGATGTGTTCGTGCCAGCGGGCCGCAAACGCACCCTGCCGGTGAGCACACGGCAAAAAGCCTTCGCTTATATATTCGAAGGATCCGGCACATTTCGCGATGCCTCCAAACCGTTTGGCGTTCTCACTGAAAAGGAAGCCAATGGCGAAGAGCTGCTGATCCGCGACCAGACCGGCAACCGCTCTTTGGTGCTGTTCGGCAGCGGTGATGAAATTACTGTTCAGGCCGGTGACGAGGGCATTCGCTTTCTGCTGGTGTCTGGCACTCCGATACAGGAGCCAGTGGCCTGGCACGGACCCATCGTCATGAATACGCGGCAGGAACTGATGCAGGCGGTCAGTGAGTTGAACACCGGCACCTTTATCCGCAAATCGGCCTAAGATTTAAAGCCGCAGCAGGGTCTTGGCGTTCTGATAACACACCAGATCGCGCTCCTCGTCAGACAGGGGCGCGTTCTCGATCCAGGTTCCTGCCTCATCTGCTTTTTCAAACGGATAATCGACCGAGAACATCACACGGTCCGCGCCCATGGCATCGATGGCGCAACGCAGCGGTTCATCGGAACACACGCCCGCAGTGGTGGCATAGATATTGCGGCGGAAATAATCCGAGGGCTTCATCTCCAGCTTCATGTCACCGCGATTGCTGATTTCCCAGCGGCTGTCAAAACGCCACAACTGATAAGGCAGCGTCTCACCCATATGACCCAGCACCAGCCTGGCATTGGGATAGCGGTCGAACACACCGCTGAACAGCAGCCGCAAGGCGTGATTTCCGGTTTCAACCGTCCATGACCAGACCGGGCCGAACAATTCCGGGTGGTTGTGATACATGTAAGGCACGTCCGGCGGATTGTTGGGATGAATATAGACCGGCACCTGCAGATCTGATGCGCGCTCCCAGAACACAGAAAACCGGTCATCATCGAGATAGGCACCATTGGTCTGGCCGTTGATCATCGCGCCGCAGAAACCCAGCTCGCTCACGCAGCGCTCAAGTTCCGATGCCGCAGCCGCCGGGTCCTGCATGGCCAGATGGGCGAACCCTGCATAGCGCTGCGGCCGCTTGCTGATTTGCTCTGCCAGAAATTCGTTGCAGCGCCGCGCCATGCGCACCGCAGTGGCTGTCTGTGGTTCCGCCTGAACGCCGGGACCGGCCAAGGACAGCACCGCCTTTTCAATGTTGTTCCTGTCCATATTGGCGAGGCGCATCTCACCAAAATCCTGCAGCGCCTCACGGGCTTTGCCGAACAGGGCCGGACTGATATTGATCGCGGTCTTTGACCAGTAATCGACAAAATCCGGCGCCATGAAATGCTCTTCAATAGCTATTTTTCTGTGCCCGTTTGCATTGTTCATAGTCTTAGCCCTTCAGTGCAGTGCGGATTCTGATGATCAGAGTTGAAAAATCTTCTTGTCAGTCTTGTGCAGACAGGCTCCGGGACCATCCGCCTCAATCATGTAATTGTCGCAGATCACGGCAAATACCTTGCCATCGTCAAAGCCCGGATGAACCGCAAAGCACATATCCCTGGCCAGCGGCATGGTCTCATCGCTGCGGATCATGGGGCGCTCGACCATGTCGACACCCTGGCCGTGGGCATACAGCCGGGTTTCAGGCGCCAGATCGTGATCGCGCATCCAGGCATCGTGAGACGCGGCGATGCTGGCAGGATCTGCACCGGGCTGCATCAGCGACAAGGTGTGATCCTGTGCCTTGTGGACATGATCAAACGCCTGCAGCAGATGATCGCTGGCGGTGCCAAGCACCATGGTCCGTGCAATCTCCAGATAGACGCCGCCGGGTCCGTTGACCTCGATCAGCAGGGAAAAATGATCGCCCTTCTCGATGGTGCGCCCCTGGAATGCCCGGCCTGCAAACCGCGAGGAGCGGCCAAGCGGCGCAGAAGTCCCGAGGAAAATACCCTGATCGCTGCCCAGCCGGTGCGCTGCGGCCTGAGCGTGATTGGCGACATCTATATCTGTCACGCCGGGACGCAGAAAATCGCACACTTCGGCGAAGACCTTGTCCTGCAGCTGTGCCGTGCGGTGAATGAGTTCAATTTCTTCAGCGCTCTTGATTGCCTTGATTGTGTCAACCTGATCGGTGGCATCGACCAACTCAGGCCGGTCCGGCATGTTCTGCACGCAATCAATCAGGCTGAAGGGCAAGGCCTGTGGTGTCAGCCATCCGATCTTTGCCGGTTTGGTGCGCTGCAGTTCCGCCACCAGAAGCGCGGCATCATAGGTGTTGGTATAGCCGATGGAGGTAAAGGACGGCGTGTGGACCACGCGCCCGACACCGCGGTGTATCTCATCCTTGCCTGCCAGGTCCTTCACCACGTCAAACGCGCCCATTTCGATGATTGTCATGGGTTGATCGCGGTAGAAAATCAGGGTTCTGGGATAACCATTACAAGCGGGTATATCGCTGAACCAGCGCACATATCCGCCCACCCAGTCGCTGGTGTTCTGCATCACCAGTGCGTCAATATCCTGGTCCTTCATGGCCGTGGCAACTTCAGTCCAGCGGCGCTGCAGTTCTGCATCGGTGATCGGAGAGCGCAGTTTCACGGTGTTATCCTCGTGGGTTTGTTTTCTGGAGCAAGTCAGCGGTCAAATTTACCGGCCAGACCATCGGCGCCGTCACGTTCGTAGTGGGTGAAATTTTCGGCGATAATCGGCAGAGCCTGCTGATGATAAATATCCGCCATGCCGCCAATGTGAGGGGTCACAATGATCTTCGGATGGTGCCAGAGCGGGCTTTTGGAGGGCAATGGTTCGGTCTCAAATACATCCATGCCCGCACCGGCAAGCTTTCCGCTGTCCAGTGCAGACAGCAAAGCGCGCTCGTCGACACAACCGCCGCGCGAGATATTGATCAGGAAAGCGGATCGCTTCATGACATCAAGCGTTTCGGCATCGATGATGTGATGGGTTTCACTGGAATAGGGCACGATGATGATGAGAAAGTCAGCTTCGCGCGCGGCGCTGCCGATCTCGTCGCGTTTGTAGATATGGTCAAATCCGTCGAGCTGCGAGCGGCCGTTGGAAACGCCGGTGAGGCGCATATCTAGTGCGGCACAGCGTTTTGCCAGCATCTCGGCAATGCTGCCCAGCCCGACAAGGCAGGCGGTTTTCCCGCTCAGCAGGGGCTGCGGCCATCTTTCCCATTTTGCGGCCTGCTGGTTTTCCAGCATCGCTGGAAAATTACGCGCCAGCGAGAGCATCAGCAGCAACGCCAGTTCCGACATTTGCGGACCATGAAATCCGCTGCAGTTTGTCAGTGTCACTTCGGGCGACAGCTCCGCCATGGCGACAAGATTATCGACGCCTGTTGTCAGGGCCTGAACCCATTGCAGCTTCGGCATGGCGGCGATCAGTGCCGGTTTGATCGCTGGCGCAAGTGCCGCCAGAATCTCGGCCTCGGCTGCCAGCTTCATGGCGTCTTCCTCGGTTGTCGCTGTGACAAACCGGTAACCGGGGCACAACTGACCAAGCTGGTCGGCGTACCAGCGCGCGTTTCTGTCGTATATCAGAACAATTCTTGAGGTCATGGCGAGTCCCGCTAATAGAGGATGGATGGCAGCCAGAGTGTCAGTTGCGGAAGCACGAACAACATAGCGATCAGGATCAGCGGCGCGATCAGGAACGGCATTATTCCACGGTAAAGCGTGCGGATACTGGTGTCCGGAATCTGCGCCTGAATGATAAACAGGTTCATGCCAACCGGCGGTGTTATCAGACCCAGTTCGACGACGACGACAACAAGAACACCGAACCAGATCGGATCATAGCCGTAGCCGATAATCACCGGGAGAAAGACCGGTACAGTGATCAGCATCATGCCGATGCCCTCCAGAAAGCAACCCATGACCACATAGAGCAAAATGATGATGGTCACCACCGCCCAGGGTTGCAGGCCAAAATCCCGAGCACTCTCCAGAAGCAGGTCCGGCAGGCGGGTCTGGACAATGAAATTGGCAAAAATTGTGGCACCAATGATGATCATGAACAGCACGGCGGATGTGATGACCGAAACGCGCACAGCTTCGGTGAGGCGTTCAATTGTCAGATTGCCTGTGGCAAAACCCAGCACAATGGCGCCGAACGCGCCCACGGCCGCGGCTTCATTGGGGCTGAAGACGCCCAGATAGATGCCGCCGATTGTTGCAGTGAACAACACGATGAACTGCCATGGCTGGCGCAGCGCTTTCACACGCTCCGTCATGCTCGCGCTGGCATCAAGCGGCACCCGGTCCGGGGACCTGGCAGCGACCACCAGGGCAACGATAGCATAAAGGACAAGGAGAATAAGTCCGGGGAACAGGGATGCGGCGAACAGTTTGGGCACCGACACTTCGGCAATCGAGCCGTAGATCACAAGGATGATAGAAGGCGGGATGAGAATACCCAGTGTGCCGCCGGACGCCACTGATGCAGCTGCGATGCCTTCCTCATAACCGGCGCGGCGCATTTCCGGCATGGCAATCCGGGTCATTGTCGCAGCGGTTGCAATGGAGGAGCCGCAAATCGCGCCAAAGGCCCCGGACGCACAGATGGTGGCGACGGCCAGACCGCCACGCATGCCGGACAGAACGATCCGCGCGGCTTTGAACAGATCCGCCGACAATCTGGATTTGGAGGCGATTTCGCCCATCAGAATGAACAGCGGCACGACCGACAAGCCATAGCTTGAGGCAATGTCGAAAATCGTGGTTCCGGCCACCAGTTTCGCCACTGTGACATTTGACAGCAGCACGTTGCCAATAATGCCACACAGCGCCAGCGCCAGCCACACCGGCTGACGCAGCAGCAACAGGCCGAACATCAGCAACATGAACAACAGGCCCATAACCGGGATGCTCATTGTCCTGCGTCCATGTCATCTGCCGGTGTGGCCGTCCTGGGAGAGAAGGCAGTCAACGCTGCGGCAAGGATGGCTCCGCTGAGACCGATCAGGGACAGCAGCCAGATCAGCCAGACAGGGAGATTGAGTTCAAGAGAGCGATCGCCATAATTGTAGGCGCTGGTCATCGGTCCTGTCATCGACCAGAAAAAGAACACCAGCACTCCGAGAGCGACAAAAGCCGCAGCGCCCATCAACAGCCGCACCGAAGACGCCGGGACCCATCCGTCGACAATATCAATGGTAATTTCGGCGCGGTCAGCGATGACACGAGCCAGGCCAAAGAACACCATGATGACCAGCAGAATCCCGACCAGATCATAGGTCCCGCGAATGGGCGCGTTGAAAGCGTAGCGCATGAACACGTCAGCGACGATGATCAGCATCATTGCAAACAGCGCAAGCATCGACAGCTTCAGTTGCAATTCGAAAATGTAATGCAACGCGCGTCTGAAGCGGCTGTTGGGCGGCATCGGTTCAATCCCTGCTGGCTGCTGCGGCGCGGTGCCAAATGTGTTGGAGGCCGGGCATTTTAGGTCGATACCCGGCCTGAAACAAATTTACTTCGTGTAGGCTTCCACGAAAGCACTGCCGGGTTTGCCTGCGGCATCGACAGCAGAGGTGAAGCTTTCCACAATGGGCGCAACCAGAGTTTCCAGTTTGGATCGTTCAGCATCAGACAGTTGCACGATCTCTACGCCGCCTTTTTCCATATAGTCGCGTGCTTCCGCTTCACCTTCGTCCCACATCTTGCCGAAGGCTTCACCCCGGTCCGGACCGGTGGTCTCGTCAATGATCTTGCGCATTTCCGGGCTGAGGCTGTTGTAGGTGTCTTCATTCATGACGACGGCAAAGGTGGCCGACGCGATGCCCGGTTCAAGCGAGTATTTGACGATCGAAGCCATGTCGAAAGCCTTGGTCGCTTCAAACGGGAATGAAGCCGCATCAGCGACGCCTTTGGACATGCTGTCGGCAGATTGTGCAGGCGGAATTGCCATCGGCACAGCACCCAGCTTTTCGATAACCTGCTGCCAGATGGCACCGGCATAGCGGATGCGCTGGCCCTTGATGTTATCAAGCACACTCAAATCCGCGTTTGCGGAGTGAATTTTCAGTGGTGGCGTAACTGCCATCCACATGATTTTTGTGCCGGCATGCTCTTCTGCGAGAAATTCCGGCGCAAGCTCCGTCAGACGGCGCGATGTGATGGCGCTTTTATCGCCCGCAGAGGGAAAGCTGAGAGGCAGCCCAGCCAGTTCCGTGACCGGGAACCGGCCCGGTGTGGCACCATGCAGAATGATTGCCAGATCGGCAGCGCCTGCAGCGACCAGTTCAAACTGGCGCGGAGGCGGTCCAAGCTGACCCGATGTGAAAACTTCCAGCGACAACTCGCCATTGGATTTCTCGCTCATTTCGTCAGACCACATTTTCAGCATCTTGTGAAATGTGTGGTTGGGCGGAAGGAAACTCGATACTTTGAGCTTCTGGGCGGAAACCGCCGAAACGGATACGGCGCTGATGCTCAGCGCAAGTGCAAATTTAAGTATTGATCTGGTTATCATATGTTCCTCCACTGTACTCCCGCAGAAGGTCCCTCCCCTATGGCCATTTGATCACAGGTTGACTGCTTCGTGGTACACTTGTATCGTATCGTGGATTTTCGTCGAATGTCAATTGTGTTGCCGATAAAGCCGGGACACACATGGGAGAATTCACTGGTGAAGCTTTATCATAACAACAACAGTGTCTGTTCCCAAAAGGTGCGGGTCACTCTGGCCGAAAAGCAATTGCCATGGGAGAGCATGCATCTGGATCTGTCGAAGGGTGAGCAGTACGAACCCGACTACCTGCAGTTAAACCCCGAAGGTGTGGTGCCGACACTGATCGATGATGGGCTGGTCCTGCGCGAATCCGGCGTCATTGCAGAATATCTCGACCAGTTGAGTGCAACCAATCCGCTGGCCCCTGCTGAGCCGAAGGCCGCTGCCGCGATGCATCTGTGGCTGGTGCGGACGATCGATATTCATGCAGCGATCAATTCTGTGAGCTTTGCCACGCTGATGCGTCAGAAACAGCTTCAAGACAGCACGCCGGAAGAAGTAGAAGCCCGAATTGCAAAATTTCCCAATCCGCAGATCCGGACCAAACGCCTGGATCTGTATCGCAATGGCGTGAAATCGCCCTATGTGGCAGGCGCGCTGTTCACGCTGATGCGGATGTTCGAGGATATGGCGCGCACCCTGGAAACATCGGATTGGCTGACCGATGGCCAATACGGCCTCTCCGACATTGCCCTGATCGCCTATGTTGACCGGCTTGATCGATTGGGCCTGGATGGCCTTTGGTCGGAACGCTATCCGAAAATTGAGACCTGGCTGCGTGCCAGTCAGGCGCGGCCCAGCTACCAGACGGCAATCGGAAGTCTGATCCCGCAACAGCTCGCCCAACAGACACGGCAGGCGGGACAAGCTGCCTGGCCGGAAATCAGAGAAATCTGGAACTCCATGTAAATAGACTGTCCGCCGATTTCCCGGACGCAGCTGGCGCGGGAGCCAGTCTGCCTGGTAATGCTTTGCCCCATCCCTAAATACGGCACTGTGAATCACACAAATGCCGGATTTTGGCTGTTTTTTCTCGTCACGGGGTGCGCGACTCTATCGTTTGCTCCGTTTTTTTAATAGGATTCTGCAATCGAATCAGAAATTTGATGAGGCTTTAATGCATAGAAAATTCGGCATTCTCGTTGGCGCACTCTCGTTGGCGCTGGTTTCCGGTCCCGGACAGGCTGCCCCTTGCAGCAATAATGGTGCCGGGTTTGATACGTTCAAACGGGATTTCGCCAGAGAAGCCAAAGCTGCCGGAATCGGTCAGCGCGGCCTGGCTGCACTGGCCTCAACCGAATATTCGCCCGGCGTTATCAAATATGATCGCAGCATCAGCCGCAGTTTCAAACATGCCGATAACAATTTCGCCAGCTTCTATGCAAAGAAGACAAAAGGCCTTCTTGGTCCAACGCGCAGCCGGTTGAAGAACAATGCCAGACTGCTGGGTAATATTGAAAAACAATACGGCGTGCCAAAGGAAATCCTGGTCACGATATGGGGAATGGAAACCGGATTTGGCAGTTATACCGGCAAATACGATATTGTCACGTCACTGGCCTCGCTGACACATGACTGCAGGCGCTCGGGTTTCTTCAAGCCCAATTTGATGGCGGCGCTGCAGATCATTGACAAGGGCTGGATTGACCGAAGCCAGATGCGCGGCGCACGTCACGGAGAAATCGGTCAGACCCAGTTCATGGCCAAGAATTATGTCAGATTTGGCATTGATTATGACCGTGATGGCCGCCGCGATCTGATCGGCTCAGTCCCCGATGTGCTGGCATCCACAGCCAATTATCTGCGTTCCTATGGCTGGAAAGCCGGTCAGCCCTATGGTCCGGGCACACGAAATTTTTCCGTCCTGAAAGAATGGAATGCGTCCGACGCCTATCAGCAGGCCATCGCAAAATTCGCCGCATCACTGTGACGACAAGCAATCCGGCTGTTCGCTGAGAAAATGCTTAGCGATACAGCAAGGACCTGCCATTGCTGAACAGGTGCAGCTTTGCAGGATCAGCGGTCATGCGCAGCAAATTGCCGCGCACATTGCGGTGGATGCCCGGCAGTTTCGCGATCACCGGATTATTGTTCGGATCGGGTTTGGCGAAATAGACCTGGGTGACTTCACCAAGGGCTTCACTGATTTCGACCTTGGCCTCATAAGCATAATTCTCGCCAGCAGTGAGAGCCATATCTTCCGGCCGGATGCCGACATTGACCTTCAGGCCCATATCGCTGTCCTTTGTCGGAATGTCAGCCATGATCGTGCCCTTGCCTTCGGCGACCTTGACGCCGGTCTGTGCGCCGGTGGAGACAATTTCGCCTGCCAGAAGGTTCATGGCCGGTGAGCCGATAAACTGGGCTACAAACTCATTTTCAGGCGTTTCGTACAACTCCAGCGGGCTGCCAACCTGGGCAATCCCCTTATTGGCAAGCACCACGATCCGGGTCGCCAGGGTCATCGCTTCAACCTGATCATGGGTGACATATACCATGGTGGAATTGGGCATCGATTCCTTGAGCTGGGCAATCTCGATGCGTGTTGCAACACGCAGGGCGGCATCCAGATTGGAAAGCGGCTCATCAAACAGATAGACCTTGGGGTCACGGACAATGGAGCGACCGATGGCGACACGCTGGCGCTGGCCGCCGGACAGGGCTTTCGGCAGGCGGTCCAGATAATCAGTTAATTGCAGGGTATTTGCGGCCTTGTCGACGGCTGCTTCAATTTCCGATTTGGATTTTTTGGCAATCTTCAAGGCGAACGACATGTTGTCACGAACCGTCATGTGCGGATAAAGCGCGTAGGACTGGAACACCATGGCGATGCCGCGTTGGGCCGGTGGCACGTCATTCATCAACTCGCCATCGATGAAGAATTGGCCACCACTGATTTTTTCCAGCCCGGCAATCATCCGCAAAAGTGTGGATTTGCCACATCCCGATGGCCCGACAAACACGACCAGCTCGCCGGTCTCGATTTCGAGATCGATGTGCTTCAGGACATTCACGCTCCCGCCATATGTCTTTTCGACATCCACCAGTTTCAGATTGGCCATGTTTTCTCTCCCAGTTTAAGCTTTCGCTTTGAGTGCAAGGCAAGGCTGCCATGGCCCCAAATGTAATTTTCCATCCGCAGACACATTTGCACTGCCCAGTTCTGCACCGGTCTGAAGCCACTTGCCGGCAGGCATATCGAGCGCCGAAGGCGTATCGCTGAGATTGAAGGCGCAAAACATCTGCTGGCTACCAAAACTGCGAATAAAGTAAACAATATCGCCTTCGTGCTGCACACCCTTATCCTTGCCCTTGATCAGGGCCGGATTGTCATGACGGAAAGCGATTGCCTTTCGGTAATGATGCAGAAGTGAGGTCGGGTCCTCCTCCTGACGCTCCACACACAGCGCCAGATGGGCGGGCGCGATGGGCAGCCATGTCTTGCCCTCGGACACGCCTGCATTGAGGTTCGATTTGTCCCAAGTCATTGGCGTTCGGCAACCATCGCGGCCCTTATATTCAGGCCAGAACTCGATGCCATAAGGATCCTGCAGATCTTCGAAGGCGATATCTGCTTCCGGGAAACCCAGTTCTTCGCCCTGATAGAGGCAGACCGATCCGCGCAGGCACATCATCATGGTGGCATAAAGCCGAAGCGCCGCAGGCGGCAGGTCCCAGCGCGTGCTGTGACGCGTGACATCATGGTTGGAAAAGGCCCAGCAAGCCCAGCCATCGCGGGCCACTTCATCCAGCTTTGAGAAGACGTCCGCAATGCGCGCTGCAGTCAACCGCTCAGCGGCGAGAAATTCAAACGCGTAGCACATGTGAACATGTTCATCGCCGCTGGTATATTGCCCCAGTATATCAAGGCCGAACTGGGCATCTCCCACTTCACCCAGAGACGTCACTGCCGGATACTCGTCCAGAACGGCGCGAAACCGTTTCAGGAAATCAAGATTCTCCGGCTGGTTCTTGGAATGGATATGTTCCTGATGGTTGTAAGGATTGACCGAGGGCGCGATGTTTGAATTGCGCCGTTCCGGTGGCAGTGGCGGGTTGGACCGCAACTCCTTGTCGGCGAAATAGAAATTGATCGTATCGAGACGGAAACCGTCGACCTTTCGTTCCAGCCAGAAGCGGGTCGCATCCAGCAACGCGTCCTGCACTTCGTCATTGTGAAAATTGAGATCGGGCTGGGAGTTCAGGAAATTATGCAGATAATACTGCTCGCGCCTTGCGTCCCAATGCCAGCCGGACCCGCCGAAAACGGACAGCCAATTATTCGGCGGCGTGCCGTCAGGCAGCGGGTCGGACCAGACATACCAGTCAGCTTTCGGGTTCTCCCGATCCTTGCGGCTTTCCACAAACCATGGGTGCTGGTCAGAGGTATGACTGAGCACAAGATCAATCATGACCCGGACACCAAGCCGGTGCGCCTCGTCCACCACTGCATCGAAATCAGCGAGGGACCCGAACAGCGGATCGACATCGCAATAATCGCTGACGTCGTAACCGAAATCCTTCATCGGCGATGTGAAGAATGGCGAAATCCAGATCGCATCAACACCCAAAGAAGCGATGTAGGACAGACGCTGCCGGATGCCGAGCAGATCGCCAATGCCATCGCCATTACTGTCCTGAAAGCTGCGCGGATAAATCTGATAAATTACCGCGCCACGCCACCAGTCCCTGTCTGTCGCTGGAAGGCCTGCGGGAGCAATTTCAGCCATGACTGTCATACTCGTGCGCCCTATTTCACAGAGCCGGCCAGCAGGCCACGCACAAGGTATTTCTGCATTGCAAAGAAGACCGCCAGTGGCACTGCAATCGATACGAAGGCGGATGTCGCGAGGATTTCCCAGTTGCCGCCGCGGGTGCCAAGCAGTTCAACGATCTGTTTTGTCATGACCGTGGTTTCACCGGTTGAATCAATCAGGAACACCAGAGCCACCAGCAAGTCATTCCAGGTCCACAGGAACTGAAATATGGCGAAGGAGGCCAAAGCCGGAAAACTGAGAGGCAGAATGATTTTAACGAAAATCTGGAAATCCGTGGCGCCGTCAACCTTGGCATTTTCAATGATATCCCGCGGCAGGCCGACCATGTAATTTCGCAACAGATAGATCGCCAGCGGCAGGCCAAATCCGGTATGCGCCAACCAGGCACCCAGATAGCCCTTTCCGATGCCGATCTGGTTGTGAAATTTGAGAAGCGGAATCAGCGCCAGTTGCAAGGGCACAACCAGCAGACCGACGACGACGGCAATCAGCAGGGCGCGTCCGGGAAAATCCATCCAGGCCAGGGCGTAAGCGGCAAAGGCGGCCACCAGAATGGGAATGATCGTGGCCGGAATTGTCACCGTCAGTGTATTGAAGAACGCCTTCGCCATACCTTCCCTGTTGGAGGGATCAAATAAAACGTTTTTGTAGTTCTGCAAAGTGAATTCAGGCGGTGTCTTGGCGGTTACGAAAATGCGTGAGCCACGCCGGCCGCTCATCTCTACAGGGCTTTCCATGCGATAGTCGCCATTGACCTGCACGGTGACGGTTGCACCGTCTTTCAAATCTGCGGTTTCGCCAGCCTTGTAGGCATTGATGTCCTGTGACGTTACGCCATACACCGAAATTTTTACATCGCCCGGCTCACCAAACAGATTGCCCTGAACGACAAATTCATCGCCTTCCTGGACCTGGGTGTCAGGAGCATCTGTCCGCAAGGTCAGATTCTGTTCAGAGGGAAATCCCGCTTTCCACCAGCCACTTGTGGCGATCTGATCTGAGGTTCTGAACGAGGAGATCAGCAGACCTGCGGTGGGGAAAAGCCAAAGCAGGACCAGCAGGGCGACAGAAATATGAACCGCCCAGGTCAGACCGGATTTGGTTCCTGCGATATTGTCCATTGTCGTCTCCCTCAGCGCATCTCTTTGCGGGCGTTGTAGACATTCCAGACCAGGATCGGCGTAACCAGCAGCATGATGATCATCGCACTGGCGGAGCCGACGCCCCAGTCATTGGCGCGGAACAGTTTGTCGTACATGTAGTTGGCCAGGACCTGGGTTTCCCACTGCCCGTTGGTCATGGCGAACACGATATCGAACACTTTGAGAACAACGATGGTGATCGTCGTCCAGACCACGACAATCGTGCCCATGATCTGGGGAACCTTGATCTTGAAGAAAACCTGAAACGGATTGGCACCGTCGAGAATGGCTGCCTCGATGGTTTCTTCGGGTATTCCGCGCAGGGCGGCAGACAGGATCACCATGGCAAACCCTGTCTGAATCCAGATCAGCACCGCCATCAGGAAGAAGTTGTTCCAGAACGGAATGGTCAGCCATGTCTGAGGCTCAGTGCCACCAAACCACAAGTAAAGTGCATTCAGAACGCCGATCTGTTCCTGTCCGATCGGACGGGTGTCGTAAATCAGTTTCCAGATCACGGCCGCGCCGACAAAGGAAATTGCCATCGGCATGAAAATCAGGGATTTTGCGATATTGCCCCAGGAAATACGGTCGGTCAGCTGTGCGGCCAGAAGTCCAAAGGCGGTCGACATGGCGGGAACCACCAGCAACCAGAAGAAATTATTCTGTAGCGCTTCCCAGAATTTCGATTCACCGAACATCTGGGTGTAATTATCAAGTCCGACGAAATTGGAACCGCCACCGGGAAGGCGTTCGGTCAGCGACATGCGCAGGGTTTCGTAAACCGGGTAGGCCAGATAGAGGCCCAGCGCCAGCAATGCGGGGAACAGGAACAACCAGGGCCGTATCATATTGGCACGGTTTATATTGCGCCCGATATTGGCACCTTTGGCCGGAAATATGACCTTGTCCAGAAGCTGATTGGAAAAATAATAGTAGCCGACACATCCGCCAACGCCGATGATGATTGTCAGCACTCCCTGAAATGCAGGATGCATATTCCCCTCCCTGATCTGATCTCTGCGTGGCGGGAACCCGGCTTCGATACCGGGTTCCCGACAGGCCGCATGCGGCCATGGCTGATTACTTCAGCGCATCCCAGGAAGCCTGGATTTCGGCAGCAACTTCAGCGGCAGGTTTGCCACCGGCATAATCCACCATTCCAGTCCAGAACGATCCGGCACCAACCCCGCCGGGCATCAGATCGGACCCGTCGAAACGAAAGGTTGTGGCGCCCAGAAGAACATCACCAAGGGCACGCTGGGTATCATCAGCATACAATGCGGTGTTGACACCCTGGTACGGAGTCAGGAAACCGGACTGTGACATCCATACTTCATGGGCAATCGGTGATTTCAGAAATTCAATCAGTGCCTGCGCACCGGGGCTGTCGCTGGTGATCGCCCAGACCGTACCGGCGCCCAGAACCGGCTTGCCCAGATCCTTGCCTGCATAGGCCGGGAAATAAAAGAAATCGGCATCAGCGCCGACTACCGTTCCTTCCGGAAAGAAGGCCGGGATGAAAGAGGCCTGACGGTGCATGTAACATTGCGGCGGAGAGGAAAACAGGCCTTTCGGGCTGTCACGGAAATCCGTTGATGCAACGGCAGCGGCACCGCCGGCGACATAGTCATCGTTGCGGGCAAAGGCTCCGAATTCTTCAATGGCAGCGACCACACGTTCGTCCGTGAACGGGATTTCATTGCTGACCCACTGGTCATACACCGATGGCGGCTGCGTGCGCAGCATCATGTCTTCCACCCAGTCGGTTGCCGGCCAGCCGGTCGCACCACCGGACCCCAGTCCAATGCACCAGGGTGTGCCGCCATCGGCGACAATCTGATCCATCAGGGTCTTCAACTCTTCCATGCTCTGCGGCACTTCGTAACCGGCATCTTCAAAATTTTCTGGCGAGTACCAGACCAGGGATTTCACATCTACCTTGTAGAAGAAGCCATAAAGATTGTCTTCGCCCTGGGCGTTTGCATAAGTCCCAAGGTCGACCCAGGACTGGCCGGCCGCGTAGTTTTCGCGAATCCAGTCGGCAGTACCCTCAGCAAGCGGCGACAGAAACCCCCGCTTTGCCATGTCAGCTGCCAGGCCTGGTTGCGGGAACACCGCAACATTCGGAGCCGAGCCGGCTTCCGCATCAATCATGATCTGTTGTTCGAAACTGTCGGATCCGACATATTTCACATCAGCACCGGTTGCCTCACCGAAATAGGCCAGCACGGCTTCGACGGCTTTCTGATCGGGGCCGAGCCATGGTCCGAACACGGTAACCTGCTCACCGTTCAATTGGGTTGATTTCAGGGCCTCATAGCTGGCCCAGTTAAACTCGCCTGAACCCGGCTCGAACATCAGCGCGCTCTGGCCCTGGGCCGAACCGCTGGCAAGGACAAAGGCCATTGCACTCGTATAAAGTAGGTTTCTCATCAAAATTCCTCCCAGAATGAATGTGCTTAACGATACAACTTATTCCAAACACCTGCCAATGCAAAAATTCAAAGCGCTTTGGGCGTAAATATACCGCTCTTTTCTCAAGATTTGTCAACCGCTTTTTCACGTATCAGTCATTGGGGTATTGAAATTCCGCCATTTCTCCCATCAAAGTATTTTCTATCCTCATGCTGGTGCATTTATGGCCATCACTAAAATACGTCCTGGATTGAAGGCGCTTTGAAATTCATTTCTTAAGGTTTGCAACGATGGGATGTGCGGTTTCGCCGCTGCAGGCTACGTCCTACAGCTTTTCGGAAATGTCCTGGAAACACCGATGCAGGCGCGCCAAAGGGCTCGGGCTGCGGGCCTGAATTTGCACTCAATGGGTGTGTAATCGCGAGCCGATGCCGCGCGGTATGCCGAAACAAAGATACTCGCGAACCGCAGCTTCAGCTTCCGGTTCGACGAGTCATTTCTTCAGCAGTCCTGAACAGATGAACGCTGGTTTCAGGCAGCCTTGCGGGAGCGCAAGGTTTCTACAATGGTCTTGAATTCCTCGTCGCTGAGGATGTCACGCTTCTTGATACCGGCCTGTTTGACCAGATCCAGGATTTCGGAGGTCTCATCCTCATCGGCCTCTCCCAGACCCAGCGCGTCCAGCTTGTATTTGATGGAGGCCTTGCCGCTTTTCTTGCCGAGCACGACTTCGCCCTGCCGACCGGTCAAGGCAGGATGCGTGCCGAACATCACCAGCGGATCATGCATGACAAAATTGATGCCGATGCCGGATTCGCGGGTGAAATTGCCGGCCCCGAGAATGGGTTTGTTGCGGGCAATCGGTACATTTGCCAGGCGTGACAGCAAGGCGCCAAGTTCCGGCAATCTGTCCAGCTTGTAGCCGGTGTCATAACCATAGAGCAGATCAAGTCCGAGCATCAACTCTTCCAGAGCCGCATTGCCGGTGCGCTCGCCAAGTCCGTTGCCGCAGGAATGCACGACTTCTGCCCCTGCTGTTACCGCTGCAAGTTCAGTGGCGACGCCCATGCCGAAATCATTGTGGGTGTGTATTTCAATAGGCAGTCCGGTCATGCGCTTCACCCAGCGCACCATATATTTGATCGCTTCGGGTGTTGCGCAGCCCATGGTGTCGACGATGCCGATGGAATCGGGCGGCGACTCGGCCATGATGCCCTTGCACAGATTTTCCAGATCATCTGCCCGGGCGCGGGTCGTGTCATAGGGGAAAAACACCGCATAAAGGCCCTGCTCTCTGGCATAATTGATGACCGGAGCGCTGCGTTCAAGCACATCCCGCCAGGTCCAGCCAAACTGTGTCTTGAGCTTCGGGTAGCCGATCGGAACTTCGATGATGACGCCCTGCGCGCCGCACTCCAGCGCCATGTCGATATCCTTCTTCATGGCGCGGGCAAATGTGAAAATACGGGAGTTGAGACCCAGTTTTGAAATTTGTTTGATGGCTTCTGCATCCTGCGCGGATACGGCAGGCATTCCGGCCTCGATGCGCTCCACTCCGATATCTGCCATCATCTGCGCGATGGCGACCTTGTCGTCGACAGAAAACACAACGCCCGGCGTCTGTTCCCCGTCGCGCAGTGTCGCATCATGGATTTCAACCTTGGGAGGCAGGTCCAGAGTATCACGGACTTCGGGAACAAAATTATAGGGACTGACCCACCATTTTCCGTCTTCAAAATGGTTGTCGCGCATATCATCTCTCCATTATTATTCGTGCAGCATTGCAGCGTTGCCCGCAGCCGGAACCACCAGACATCAGTTATCCATATTTTATATTTCTGACAGAAAATATCAATATTTTTATTCTGACATGTCTCGCGGTACGAATTGGTGTGCGGTCCTTCAGAAATGTTTGATTACAATTTAACTGACTGTTTGTAATATATTATTTCTAAGTATGATTTCGTATTCTTCCGTGATTCAGGTGCCATCTTTGAATTATTTTAAAATTGCAGCCCCGTAAAAAATCGATATTATTACCTGAACGGTCGCGTTGGCGTCCGGGCAGATCGATCCGAAAGCAGATTTGAAGGAGGGGTTAGTTCTTTCAGCAGATCATGCGATAAGATGAACCTGCTGCTATGGTGGCCCGGAATCAAGGACGGGTTATGCGCTCCACGTCGAAGTTGGATCATTGATGAAACCGAAAGATATGACACTGGACCCCGCCGATGAGGCAGCTGACGTGGTGCCGATCCTTGCACGCACCGGCAGGGACGAGCGTGAGGCCGGCGGACCGGAATCGATGACCAGCCGTGCCTATGCGCGGCTGCGGGCCGATATTATCTCCGGGACACTCAACCCCGGACAAAAGCTGAAAATCGAGGAGTTGCGCCAGCTTTATGATGTCGGCACCAGCCCGATCCGCGAAGCATTGAGCCTGCTGACCTCCGACCATTTTGTCGAGCGCATCGACCAGCGCGGCTTCAGGGTTGCCAAGGTCAGCGCCAAGGAATTTGACGAATTGCTGAAAACCCGCTGCTGGCTGGAAGAACGCGCGCTGCGCGAATCCATCGCCAACGGAAATTCCGGCTGGGAGGAACAGGTGGTGCTGGCCGCCTACCGGCTGTCGCGGGTGCCGCGGTCCCAGGCCGACGATCATTTCGTCGCCAATGCAGAATGGGAAGCGCGCCACAAGCATTTTCATGTGACGCTGATTTCAGCGTGCGATTCGTCAATGCTCCTGAAGTTCTGCGACCAGCTCTATGACCAGAATATCCGCTACCGGCAATTATCCGGGTCAAAAGCCTACCCCTCGCGGGATGTTACCGCCGAGCATGGCGCGATCTGTGATGCGGTTCTGGCGCGCGATGCCGATCTGGCCGCAGAGCTGCTTGTCAGCCATTACGTTCGGACCGGCAACTTCCTCAAGGATCAGCTGAAAACCGGCTGATCCGGTTCACTCCTCGGCCAGCACAAAATCAAAATCGACGGTGAAAAACGGCGCAGTCAACCGGTCGGCTATGTCGAGGCCGTGGGGAATTGCGTCCAGACTGGTCTGCTCGACATAATTCATGATCAGCCGCTCACGCACTCCGAACACCGCATCTTCATCGAGATAGGGATCATCGCTCGGGAAGACCTCGGTTACCAGTGTGCGATAGCCCGGCGCGGTGATGATGAAATGCAAATGTGAAGGACGCCATGGATGGCGACCGGTTGCATGCAGCAACTCGCCGACCGGACCGTCATCCGGCACCGTGTAAGGCGCCGGGCGAACCGTGGAAAACCGGTACAGACCATCCTCGCCGACGATCATGTGAGCGCGCAGATTATATTCCGGCTGCTGCTCATCCTGATTGGAATAAAGCCCGTTATCGGCGGTCTGCCATATCTCGATTTCCGCGCCCCTTATCGGGCTGCCATGCGGCGTGCGAACATGACCGCTGACAATCACGGCAGCGCCGTCATTGTCCTGTTTCATATCGCCGCCGACCGGCAGGTCGGGTGCGCCCAGAATATGAAACGGGCCGAGCACACTGGAGGGCGTGCCGATATCCGGCGAATTGATCATGTCGACCAGCGAAGACAGACCCAGCACATCGGACATCAGGACATATTCGTTACGCTCCGGCGTCGTAATTTCACCGGTTTTCTGCAGCAGTTCCAGACCCTTGCGCCATTCCGCATGGGTCAGTCCCGTCTCGCGGGCAAAATCATGAAGGTGATGTGCCAGTTTTTCCAGAATGAAGCGCAATCTGGGATCGGTATCGTCGCCACAATAGGCCAGAAATGCCGCGGTGATGTTGTCTTTTGTCACTGTACGCATGTTGAACCCTCAATTCGGGAGTTGAAATCAATTCAGCAATCCTGTCGACAGGATTGGATAACGGATGAGAAATACCAGCACGATCAGCATAATGACCGCAAATGGAAAGGCGCCCATGAAAACATCTTTCAGACTGATTTTCGGATTGTTGAGCGTCGCCTTGATGACAAAACAGGAGATGCCCAGAGGCGGCGTCAACAGGCCAATCTCAGCACCGATAACGGTGACGATGCCGAACCAGACAAGGCTGAGCCCCATTGATTCAATCAGCGTGATGAACAGCGGCACCACAATCAGAATAATCGATGCAGTGTCGAGCAGCGTGCCCAGAAACAGCATCAGGGCCACATAGATGATCATGATCTCCATGAAGCCGAGATCGTAGGTCTGCAGCAGAGTGTCCAGCTCATTGGGCAGTCCGGCATAGCCAAGCATGCGGCTGTACAGCGATGCCATGGTAATCAGGAACAGGATGGAAGCGGTGATGTGTCCGGTTTCAATTGCGGTAAACCATAGTGATTTCCAAGACATCCGGCGGCGCAACACAGCAATCACCAGGGCTGCCAGAGCCCCGGCTGCACCAGCTTCAACCGGGGTCAGCCAGCCGGTATAGATGCCGCCGAGAACAATGACGATAAGGGCGACAATAGGCAGCGTTTTTTCCAGCAATTCATAATAGCTCAGCGCGACATCGTCGCCGGCCGTTCGTCCCGATCCCAGAAATGACGGCCAGAAGCGGCCCGCCAGCAGAATGCCGGCGATATAGGCAACGGTCAGGATGAGGCCCGGCACGATCCCGGCAATGAACATCTCTCCGACAGATTGTTCGGCGACGAATGAATAGATGAT
>TARA_R110002096_G_scaffold434488_1_pt1 | contig 22733 bp, 19 predicted proteins | sample TARA_R110002096 | Tara Oceans TARA_R110002096 (sample SAMEA4397295) | marine metagenome | biome: Polar Biome; feature: [DCM] deep chlorophyll maximum layer (ENVO:01000326); material: water (ENVO:00002006), including particulate matter (ENVO:01000060) such as... | depth 35 m
GTTTAAGCCACTAGGTGCTTCAAGAATCTCTATTTCACGAAAGTTCATATTGGATTGCTGACCTGTTCCAGCTAACCATTGGGTGATTCTAAATCGATCGGTCGTTAATTTACCTATTCCAACTCTATTTACACATCGCTGTGGAAGATTACTAAAGCTCGAATGAGTTACCCATGCTGTACCATTCCAATATTGAACAGTCGCTCCTGTTAAAAAACGAGAATTATCTTGAGCATGATGTATTACTAAGGTATCAAAAGTTCTTGCTGTTGGAAAATCCCATTGAATATAATCTCCCCCAGCCACAGTAGTAGGAGGAGTTGCTGTGGATATCCACATGGATTGACTACCACATGTGCCTAAGACAAGGTCATTTAATGATCCACAGCCTGCAGGCACAGCACCAACAGGTCTACAGCCACCACCACCTGTACCGTCACCTGTAATAGTTGCTAAAGGAGCAATATTTGCTTGAGCATTTCCTAGCTGTGGTGTCATATAAAAGAAAGCCCCAACTAAAATACTCACTAACTTAGAAAGTCTAAATCTTTTCATAATTGTTATTGATTGGTTAATATTATATAAATTTAAAGTCTGCTAATATACGACAGAAATTTATAATAATTTTAAAATCCAAATTAAAATTGTTAAATATAACAAATTTAAATATTTTTAACAAAAAATGATTTAGAAAAAAGAAAGAAATAGAAAGTTTAGATTATAAAAATTTCTCTCTTAGAAATGACTATTATTTACCATTAAAATCTGACATGGTTCGATTTAAACCGATGGTACAATACCCCTGAATCATTTGAATGGCTAAATCAATTCTCTGAGGAAGTAATTGATTATTTTCTTCAGTCCATTCACCTAAAACGTAATCCACTTGTTTGCCTTGAGAAAATTCGTTGCCTACACCAAATCGAATTCTGGCGTATTCTTGCGAACCTAACAGTTCCGTGATATTTTTAAGCCCATTGTGACCACCGTCACTCCCCTTTCCCTTGAGTCTTAATTTCCCAAAAGGCAAAGCAATGTCATCTGTAATAACTAGAATGTTTTCTAATTGAATTTTTTCGACTTGCATCCAGTAGTTTACTGCCTTGCCGCTTAAATTCATGAAAGTTGTTGGCTTAATCAATAAAAGACTTCTACCCTTATATCTTGCAAATGCAGTAGAAGCTAATCGATTTGGCTCAAAAAAAATATTGGATGCCTTAGCAAAAGCATCCAATATTTTAAAGCCTATATTATGTCTTGTATTTTCGTACTCAGCTCCAATATTGCCAAGTCCTACAATCAAGTATTTCATACTAAATTATTCAGCGCTAGCCCCTTGCTCAGTTTCAGAAGTCGCATCAGTTGTTTCAACTTCTGCTCCCTCTGCTTCTTCTTCATCCTCTTCATCAATAGTATCCTCAACAAGCACACGAGCGGTTTTAACTGCCATAACAACTGCTTTTGGATGATCTAAAAACTCAACATTTTTAAGTTTAATTTCTTCAACTTTAATTCCGTGACCAATTTTTACTTTGGTAACATCTACTTCTACCTCTTCTGGAATGTCAGCAGGAAGCGCTTTTAAAACCAACTTTCTGATTTTTTCTCTTTTCTTTCCTCCTTTCAAAACACCCACAGGAGTACCAACAAACTTTACTGGAACACCAATTGTAACAGGCTTATCATCGAAAACCTGCATAAAATCAACGTGTATTGGTTCATCAGTTACTGGATGAAATTGAACTTCTCTAATTACTGAACGGATTGTTTTATCTCCAAAATCCAAGTCTACCAAATGAACTTCAGCTGTATTGATTAGCTTTAAAAAAGCTATAGAATTGACATGAAAATTGATGTTCTCTTTGCCACCATAAATTGTTGCAGGAACATTTCCTTCTTTTCTGATTGCATTTAGAACACTTTTGTTGCTTATCCCATCTCTAGGGATAGCTTTTAATATAACAGACTTCATTGTAATCTATTTTAATGTTAGGTTAATTTTTAAAAAATAAAATAAGAGCTAATTGATTCGTAATTATGAACCTTATAAATCACTTTTGCAAACAATTCTGCAACTGAAATTACTCTTATTTTTTCACTTTGCTGTTTCAGGGCTATTGTATCAGTTACAATTAACTCTGTCAGTTTGGATTTTTCTATCTTTTCGTATGCCTTTCCCGAAAGGATAGCATGAGTGCAGATGGCTCGAACTGAATTTGCTCCTTTCTCAACCATTAAATCTGCAGCTTTTGTGAGAGTTCCAGCTGTATCTACCATATCATCAATCAAGATGACATCTTTTCCTTCAACTTCTCCAATCAAAAACATTTTATCGATATTGTTGGCTTTTTTTCGTTGTTTATAACAAACAACTACATCACACTCTAGGTGCTTTGCATAAGCATATGCTCGTTTTGAACCTCCCATATCAGGAGATGCCATTACCAAGTTTGGAACATTTAATTCCTTAACGGTTTCTGAAAAAACAGCTGAAGCATATAAATGATCGACAGGCACTTCAAAAAATCCTTGAATCTGGTCAGCATGTAAGTCCATTGTCATTACTCTGCTAACACCTGCTGCAGTTAGCATATTTGCAATCAACTTGGACCCAATAGGAACCCTTGGTTGATCTTTTCGATCTTGTCGAGCATAGCCAAAATAAGGTATAACTGCAACAATCCTTCTTGCAGAAGCTCGCTTAGCAGCATCTACCATCAATAACAATTCAAATAAATTATCTAAAGGCGGTGCTGTAGACTGAATAATAAACACATCACAACCCCTAACAGACTCTTCAAATGAAGGTTGAAACTCCCCATCTGAAAAACGACTAAGAGAAGATTTACCAAGTTCTTGACCAAACTTCATAGCTATGTTATTCGCTAGAACGGTAGTATTAGATCCTGAAAATATTTTAACTTTGTCGATCATTAGTTAGGTCCTTAAAAAGGGGTGCAAATTTATCAATTAATCTGTTGTTTACAAAGTTGAAATAATAATTATTTGAATTATTTCAAAATGGTCTGTTTAACATAAGATAAGCACCACTATATTTTAATAACTTATGTTTGAAATAAACCTATCTCACAAGAGTTTAACGATGACTTTTAAAAATTACGGCTATGGTATAGAATACAATTTTCAAATCGAAAAACAAGGTCCAATTATTAACGTAAAAACGATCCAATCTAAGTCTGTTTTGAAGTAAGGAAAAGTCATCAATTTCTCCTCTATATCCTTTAATTTGAGCAAGTCCTGTAATTCCTGGTTTTATGGCATGCCTATTCATGAAGTTACCTACTAATTCTCTGTACTCTTCAGTGTGTTTCAACATATGAGGACGTGGCCCAACAACACTCATCTCCCCTCTCAAAACATTTATAAATTGAGGAATTTCATCTAAACTAGTTTGTCTAAGAAAAGCTCCTATTCTCGTAATTCTGGGATCATCTTTAGTTGCTTGCTTTTTATTAGCTTCAGTATTTGGGCGCATGCTTCTAAATTTCAAACAATTAAATCCTTCGTTATTTAGACCAGAGCGACGCTGGACAAAAAATATTGGTCCCTTTGAACTCAACTTAACAGCGATTGCGATGATTGGAAATAACCAACTGAAAATAAAAATAAAAAGCAGTAAAGACAAAACTAAATCAAAAAGCCTTTTAATAAGTGCGTTGTAAGGATCGTCAAGAGGTGTTAATGCTACTTTGATAATTGTAGTCTGGTTATGCCTCGTTGCAATTAAATTTCGAGAGCTCAACTTTTTCCAATCAAAAATTAAACGTAATCGTGCAAAATTATTATCACAGTAAACTGCTACTTGCTCTATTTCGTCCTCATTGAAAGAGGAAATTGGTAAATAAATTTCTGAAACAAAATAATTTGTTTTCAAAGCTTCAAGTTCATCAATTAACTTATCCTTGTCATGAAAGTAAACTGTTTTTTGATTATCTGCTGATATATTATTTAAAATACAATCTTTTAAATCATTCAAAGCGTTTTTATCTTCAAAAATTACGACAGCATTTTGCTTTAAGCTACTCTTTAAGTAGTTATTATAAAGAAAATAAGTGATCTTTCGTCCAATAATTAAAAGGATAGTAAAATTAATATAAGTGTAAAATAAAAAAACTCTAGAATAAAAAGTTTTTATTAACCCATTAAATGCAACTGTAATTAATAATTGAAAAACGATAGCTATTGCAACTGAAAAAGCATACCTATTTTTATTTATAAAAGATTGAACTTGATAAACCCTTTGAGAGCCTGAAACAAAAAGCCAAGTGACATTGATAAACAATAGTAATACTGCATAATTACTTCCAAAAAAAGAAAAAGAAGGTTCATCTTTAAACCTCAAAAACATCCCAATAAAAAAGGATAGATTAAGCCCTATCAGATCTGAAAGTCGATAGTATAATGACAGAAAATACTCTCTATTTTTGTACAATGTAGAATTAAAATTAATTTACTAATGTAGTAAATAAGGTTTCATAAGTGGCAATAATTTTAGTCCAATTATATTCGTTTAATATTTTTTTTCTATTTTCTTCTATAAAATGCGCTCTCTCTTGAGCAATTACCTTAAGATTAAAAATAAATTCACAAGATTGGATGTCATTAAAGTAAAAAGCGTCATCATTTAAAATTGCTTTATTAAATGGATTATCATGCGCTACAATGAGAGCCGATGAAGCCATTGCTTCTAATAATGAAGGATTTGTTCCTCCAACTGAATGTCCATGAAAATAAAGCTTGCAATAAAAACGTAAATTATTTAATAAGTCAATATCATAAATACCTCCTAAAAATCTTATTTTAGGTGTATTGGAGTATTTAGATACTAAGTACTTCCCAAAAGAATTATTAGTTTTCCCTACCACTAAAAAATCTTTAGAAAAATTGCTTTTGACGTATGCGTCTAAAATTAGTTCAATATTATTTTCGGGTTCCATTCTTGCAATTATTAGATAATAGTCAAATGGTTGAACCGAAAAATCATTAAGTGTATTATTATCAGGGTTTTGAAATAAATTAGACCCATAGGCAATAAAACTCGATTTTGCCCCAAGTGTTTCTTCTAGATAAGTTTGAATCCCGATTGAGTCCGAAACTAAATGGTCTGAAGATTTAATTGCCCAACGCTCTGCCTTCTTTAGGAAACTTTTCGTCAATCGATTATACTTACTTCTTTTCCATTCTAAGCCATCCATATTTGTAACTATAATCGACTTTTTAGGAAATAAAAACCCCCAAATAGAGCTGCTAGTATATCCTAACTGAAGAATTATATCAAACCCTCTTTTACGACTATCTAAAATGCAATTTAAATCGTAAAAGAATTGACCTGCTGTTCCAAGTTTATCTTCCCAATCTTTACATTTTACAAGGTTTACTCCATTCCATTCTTCTCTTTTATAAGGATGTAAAGAGGAATTATACACCCAAACATCATGTCCTTTTTTTACCAGACCTAAAGAAAGGTATTCAGCAAACTGCTCAAAACCACCGTAATGATTGGGTATCCCTCTAGTACCTAGGATTGCTAGTTTCATTTGGTTCTGATTTGACTTGTTGTAATAAAATAAGGAAAAAGACAAAAAAGACAATTCCTTTACTTCTTTCAATTATTGATTCTGTCTGCTGGAAAATAAAAAAAGCAGCAATAAAGCTTAGTAACAAATAATTCCTACTCTTAATTGATTTTATAAAATAAAGTAACTGCCAAATTAAGTAGATAAGCAACCCAACTATTCCAGACTCTACCAAGGTTTGAACAAATTGATTGTGAAGGTTATACCCATAATAATGTGGATGTATTCCCACTCGTTCAAATTCTGCGTTTAATAGTTGCTTCTGATCCCCTGGTGTTAAGCCAAGCAGCCAACTATCTTTCTTATCAAGTTCTCTCACTCCAATATACCACAATGTTAACCTCAAAGAAGTTCCATTAAATTCTAAAATATCTTCTAAAACCAAATAATTATCATTCTTAACTTTATCTAAGTTCTCAATTCCATTTAGCTGAGTCAATTCTACTACACGATTTTTGACAGATTCTAGTTGATAAATCGCGATCATTGAACCTACTGTGATTACAATCAAGAACCCTATTTCATTTAACTTTAAGTTTCTTGTGAGCATTTTTTTTCCAAACCAAATAATAAAAATGAGTAAAGTAACCAACATAACATTTTTAGATGCAGCTACAACAAGTCCTGTTGTGAGGATAATTAATGAAAAAATCAAAAGCCCTTTTTGCTTTCCATCAAGTTTTTTTTGATTTAGAAAAAATACAATTAACAGTAATCCCAAAAACACATAATAAGAATAGAAAACAGCGTGAAAATTTAGTTGATTTGTGAAATCATGATAGGTTAGCAATTCTCCATTAGTCGTATAATTAGCAAAGGATCCAAAAAGTAAATAAATAGTACAGATGGCAGAAGAAAAAATAAACGTTTTAAGCAGTTGGGCTATAGTTTTTTGACTCAATCCAATCTCAAGCAATACTATTGGAAACAATAATAAAACAAATTTAGATTCGACGTTTTTCCATGCTTCAGCGGTATTTTCTGAAAAAATAACAGCTATTAAATGCCAGGTAAAAAATAAAATATATGATAGGAAAATTAACTTATCTAGTTTGCCTGATAGATTAAATGATAGTCTTTCAAAAAAGAAAACCTTTTTCAAAAACCATGAAACTATTAAAAGCAAGATTGCAATGTTGGCAATTTTGTATGAAAAGTAAAATGTAATCACTATTAAAAACAGACTTACATCTATAAGAATAGTTAGTATTTTTCTAAAATTAATCACTTTCATTTAATCTCTCCTAGAAGCAAAGCTAATATTTATTCATCATAAATAGGTATCCATATTATGGAGTGATTTATATTTTCTATCAATCATATAAAATTCAATGTTTTATCAATTTTTAATGCGTTAAGCACTATAACAACTTATACCAATTGTAATTATAAAATAGGCTAAACTATTTAAAATTTTACAATTGGTTAATGCCGGTATTACATGAAAGCAGTACAATAAGGTAAAACCGAAATTGGACTATATTGAATGTATAATCGGTATTATTTTTGCATGCTTATTGCATTTCAATTTCTATGAAGCTCAAAATCCTTTTCTACTTTCTCTTTTATTTTATATCTCAAACTATCTGGAGTCAGGTTTCATTCAAGCAAACTTCTTTTGATTTAGGAACTATTAAATTGGCGAATGAAGATATTGTTGAACTAAACATCATTAACAAAACTGGAGAAGTTGTATACCTGCTCAACTTTCAGGCTCAGCCAAATATTTCCATAAAATACAGTTCTAAAGAAATTGGCATTGGTGAAGTTGCTTATATCCGATTTAAATTAAATCCAAAACAAAAAGGAAACCTAAGGGAGCAAATTAACCTTAACCTAAGCAACAACTCCGAGCCCATTAAACTTATTTTCAATGCGAAAGTAAAAACTATTCCAAAAAACGATAATCAAGATTGCCCTGATTTTAGTTCAAAAACACGATCTAAAAATGGTTATTTCAATGCTCCTAACCGTGGTAAAATCAATTATTTCTTTTTAGAAATACTCCCAAAAAACGAGCTTATCACAGCTATAGATGAAGAAACTTTTACTGAGGAAATTGATACTATAGAGGAAGCAACAGAAATTTTTGAGGAGTTATCTTCAGAAAAAGAATCCAAAAAAACTTTGTTTCAACAACTATTTGGAAAAGAAACTACTGAAAAAGAAGGCACTTTATTGAGTGAAAATTCTTTACCAAATAACATCGTATTTTTAATTGATGCCTCCACTTCAATGGAAAAAGAAAAAAGAATGGATCTCTTAAAAGCCTCTATGATTGACTTATTGTCTATTTTAAGAAAAGAAGATTATTTATCTATAGTTATATATTCAGGAAATGCTAGAACTATTCTTCAACCTACTTCTGGAATAAAAAAGGAGGAGATAAAAGCAATTATTAAGTCAATTAAAGCAGATGGAAATACGCAAGCTGCTAAGGGAATTGATATGGCAATAGAAATAGGCCAATCTGCATACATCAATGGTGGTATAAATCAAATTATCTTAGCTACAGATGGCGATTTTGAACTTGGAAAATACAATACTTTCTTAAGAGAAAGAATTGAAAAAAATGCATCAGAAGGGCTTACTATAAGCACTTTAGGAATTAAAAATGAGCGTTGGACAGCTGCATCTCTTAAAGAAATAAGTAAATTGGGAAGTGGAAATTACTATAGAATTAAAACAAAAAAAGAGGTTTCATTACTTTCTGAAGAAGTAAAAGCTAAATCAAGCACTAACTAGTTTTAATCTAAAAAGAAAGAGGCTGTCGAACTAAATGATTCAGACTTACCTGTATCATTTCCAACGATTTTCATTTTTTCTTTTTCACTTGGTTTGTTATCTGTAAGTGAAATAGCAATAATTGAAAGACCTAAAGCAATAAAAAATGAAATAAGATTGCGTTTCAAAGGGTTTTGTTCCATGATTTTTGAAATCTTTGTAATGCTGCAAATTTTAGCATTATTAATTTTAATTACTTCAGTCCTACGTTTAACTTATCTTTAAGTTTCAATAAATAAATATGAAGAAGAAAAAAATTGCACTTTTAGGTTCAACCGGCTCAATTGGAACTCAAGCATTGGATGTTGTTCGTAAGAACTCCGATTTATTTGAAATTGAAGTCTTAACAGCTCATTCTAACAGCGAGTTATTAAAAAAACAAGCCATTGAATTTCGGCCTAATGCAGTTGTAATTTCCAATGAAGAAAAATATGAGGCCTTAGCAAAAGATCTATGGAATGAAGGAATTAAAACTTATACAGGTGATGAAGCTTTGAGTCAAGTTGTTCAAATGGATGATGTAGATTTAGTTTTAACTGCCTTAGTGGGTTATGCAGGTTTAAAGCCAACCATGGCAGCAATTGAGGCGAAAAAATCAATTGCTTTAGCAAACAAAGAAACCTTGGTAGTTGCAGGTGAATTGATCACAAAGCTCGCCAATAAAAACCGTGTCCCAATTTTACCTGTTGACTCAGAACATTCAGCAATTTTTCAATGCTTGTCAGGGGAAATGCACAATAAAATAGAAAAAATTTACTTGACTGCATCAGGTGGCCCTTTTCGCGGTTGGACAAGTGAAGCCTTAAAAAATGTTACCAAAGAGCAGGCTTTAAAACACCCTAATTGGGAAATGGGTGCTAAAATCACCATCGATTCTGCAACCTTGATGAATAAAGGACTAGAAGTGATTGAGGCCAAATGGCTTTTTGACTTAAAGAGCAATCAAATTGATGTAATTGTTCATCCACAATCTATTATTCATTCCATTGTCCAATTTGAAGATGGCAGCATGAAAGCACAAATGGGCTTGCCCGATATGAAATTACCCATTCAATATGCAATGGCCTACCCCAATCGCATCAAATCGGATTTTCCAAGGTTTAATTTTCTAGATTATCCCAACTTAACTTTTGAAAAAGCTGATACAAAAACATTTAAAAATTTAAGTTTAGCTTACTTAGCTTTAGATGAAGGAGGCACCATGGCTTGTGCTTTAAATGCAGCAAATGAAATAACCAATGCTGCATTTCTATCGAAAAAAATCAGCTTTTTAGATATTGCAGCAATCAATGAAATAGTAATGAAAGCAAGCACATTTATTAAATCTCCTACAATTTCTGATTATGTTGCCTGTGACCAAGAAGCTCGAGACCGTGCGAATCAATTTTGTAAATAAGCTAAAATTGTTGCTTATGGAGTTTTAGCTTCAAAAATAGCTGTTATTAATCCTTACTTTTGTGCCTTAAATTTTATGAATGGAAATACTGATTCAAGCCACTCAACTTATACTTAGTTTATCGATTCTAGTAGTGCTTCACGAGCTAGGACATTTTATTCCTGCCAAGCTTTTTAAAACAAAAGTTGAAAAATTTTACCTCTTTTTTGACCCATGGTTTTCTTTATTTAAATTCAAAAAAGGCGAAACTGAATACGGAATTGGATGGCTGCCGCTTGGAGGTTATGTCAAAATAGCCGGAATGATTGATGAATCAATGGATAAGGAGCAAATGAAAGAGGAGCCAAAACCTTGGGAATTTCGCTCAAAACCAGCATGGCAAAGATTGATTATAATGATTGGTGGGGTGACTGTGAATGTATTTCTTGGAATGGCTATTTATGCGATGGTACTTTTCGTTTGGGGTTCTGAATACATTCCAACTAAAAATTTAAAATACGGCATTTATGCCGATGAAATTGGTCAAACAATTGGCTTAAAAAACGGTGATAAAATTTTAGAAATCGGTGGTGAAAAAGTTGAGAAATTCAACGATATCCAATTAAAAATTTTATTAGAAGAAAAAAATACTATTACCATTGAAAGAGATGGGAGCAGACAGAATATTCAAGTTCCACAATCTACATTAGCGGAAGTTATTAAACAACAACAATCTTTCATTGAACCTGCTGTTATCCCTTTAGTTGATTTAGTTGTTGCTAATTCACCAGCCGAAAAAGCTGGGCTTTTAAAAGGTGATCGGATTCTAAAAATTAATGAAAGCGAAACACCTTTTTTTCAGGATGTTGTCAAAACTTTACAAACAGTTAAAAATTTATCAGTTGAGCTTTTAGTGCTAAGAAATGGTTCAGAAACGACACTTGAAGCTTCAGTAAGTGCCGAAGGAACTTTAGGGTTTGCCATTCAACCAATGAACGAACAATTGGTATTTGAAAAACAGAAATACGGTTTATTAGAATCCATTCCTGCAGGAATTAACAAGGCATACGATTCATTTGATAACTACATTAAACAGATAAAATTAATATTCAGGCCTGAAACAGAAGCTTATAAGTCTCTTGGTGGATTTCTTACCATTGGCAAAGCTTTCTCACCAACATGGGATTGGGAACGTTTTTGGAATTTCACTGCATTTTTATCAATTATTTTAGCCATAATGAATATTCTGCCAATTCCCGCTCTGGACGGTGGGCATGTAATGTTCTTAATCTATGAAATCGTTACGGGCAGGAAACCACATGATAAGGTGATGGAATATGCTCAAATTGCAGGAATTGTAATTCTATTGGCGCTAATGCTTCTTGCCAATGGCAATGATATTGTGAGGCTGTTTCAGTAATTGTTAACACCGAGATGTGCCTAATTCTTTAAAAAAGGCACTTAATCCTTGTTTTGCGAACAGTATATTTGATAGTATTATTTTTTAAACAAGCAAAAATTACAATTCATGAAAATAGCTTTCATCCTTGCTTTGCTTTTCACAAGCATCAACCTGTTTAGTCAGCATTCTACCATGCGGTTTAGCGATTCACCAATCAATTTAAATCATCAATCTTTATTACTAGTTCCATTTAAAAGTCAGATGTACCTTTCTGATATCAATAAAGACCTTGCAGAGTATAATCAGTTAAACACGGATGAAATCATCGAACGATTTACTGCTGCTTTAGATCAAAGTATTTATTACACATTTAAAGAAAGAAGCGATGTAAGTTCATTTTACGCTTTAGAGGATGAAAGCTCTAAGATGGATTTGAAATACATTTTCTCAAGTCTTCGATTGGAATATGAATTGGTGGATAACACAGAAAATCAAAGCAAATTAAAAGCATTTAGTAAAAAATTAAAGAAAAAAGAGGATTCAAAATATCAAAGAGGGTCTATTAATGAGGGCCATATTGTCACAAAAAGAGACAACAGAGAAAGATATATGAAAGCTATAGTAGAGGATAAAAAAATGTTGGATAGCATGCATATTAAATTCAATAACAAGTTTTTCCTCTTTGTAAATCAACTAGATATAAAAAACAAGATTAGTGAAACATCTGCTATGGAGCAAATGAAGTACGAACGAGAAATTAAATTGCACTACACCCTATATCACGTAAATGGCGAAATTTTATCAACCGGAATCTCTGTTACTAATTTTCCTGCCACCCTCAACGATATCAACCTAATTATAAAAAACTATTTTCCTATTTTGGCAGGAAATATATACACTGATTTATTTGAAATTGAATCGGATGAATCAGGTCAAAAACCTAAATCAAATTCATGGAAGTAATTGGCCCGTACACAGCCATTATTGGTATAAGTGTAATTATTATTATCTCCTATTTTTTTAATATTATCTCCAAGAAAACCAACATTCCGTCGGTTTTAATGCTGATTGGCCTAGGAATTCTGATTAAACAAGGAATGAAATTCATCGGTTTTTCTACCGGAGAAATGCTATTTAATGTTCTTGAAGTATTGGGAATTGTTGGGTTGATAATGATCGTATTAGAAGCCTCGCTTGATTTAAGACTTTCAAAAGAAAAGTGGCCAACTATTTGGAAATCATTTAGTGTAGCAATTTTATCGTTGGTCCTTTCTTCTCTTGCTTGCGCTTTCGTCATAAATTATTTTATCATTCCCAGCTTTTTTACTTCTTTAATCTATGCAGTGCCACTAGCAACTCTTAGCAGTGCAATAATCATCCCATCTGTTGGTGGTTTATCTGTACCAAAAAAGGAGTTCATGGTTTATGAAGGCACTTTTTCTGACATATTAGGCATCATGTTCTTCTACTTTTTAATTGGAAATGCTGAAGCTGAAAATGCCAGTATGGTTGCAGTAGATGTTTTTGGAAACATAACTCTAACAGTCATTTTATCGATTATTATCAGTTATACCTTGGTTTTAATTTTTCAAAAAATGACCTCTCAAGTAAAGTTGTTTTTATTAATTGCCGTTTTATTAATTCTTTATTCTGTTGGAAAATTATTTCACCTTTCCTCTCTTCTCATTATCTTAATTTTCGGATTAGTCCTCAATAATCATGAACTATTTTTTAGAGGATTTTTAAAAAAATGGATTCAGCCAACTAAAGTAAAACGAATTCTAGATGATTTTCACTTGGTTACCATAGAGTCTGCTTTTGTTGTTCGAACTTTTTTCTTTGTAGTTTTTGGTATTACTATTACTTTATCGAGCCTATACGACCTTGAAATTGCAATCATTAGTTTATTTATTCTATTACTGCTATTTTCTATCCGCTTTATTATGCTTAAAGTCTTTGTGCAAAAAAACTTATTTCCACAAGTTTTTATTGCTCCTCGTGGATTAATCACGATCCTGCTATTCTTTGCAATTCCAGATGAATATAAAAATGATGACTTTGATTCTGGTATTTTACTCTACACAATTATCATTTCATGTATCGTTATGGCAGTTGCATTGGTAGCTAGCGGCAAAAAAGTAATTCCGATTGAAGACATGTCTTTTATTTATGAAACCCCATCAAAAGAGTTAGATTCTATCGAATCAGAAACTGAAATTGAAAAGATGAAAGAGCTCTAAATTTTGAAGTAAAATCAGCAATTTGTCTATTTTTCAAAAAATTTCTTCCAATCCAGTCCTTAAATGGAGCATCGCACTACTAGCATGTATTCTGCTAATTACTATTGGAATAAAGAATCGACCTGAGTCTATTCCTACCTTCAACCCATACGGCATCATACATATCAATTTCAGGCTCTCAAAATCGATTATGCTTTTTCTGTCGCTTGTTTTGACATATATCATTTATCAAATTATTTTAAAAATTGACCTTGAACACCGCTATACTGAAAAATCGAGATTTATACTTGCGCTCACTTTTTTCTTGGTGCTGTTTTCATTTCCCGAAATTTTATACCATTCAAATGGTTTTGTTGTCACCTTAATAATCATAATTTCGGTAAAATATTTACTTAAGATACATAACCAAGATTCAGTATTAAAATTAATTTTTAGAGCTTCATTTTTAGGGAGCTTAGCTTCTCTTATTTTTTTCCCTGTAATTATTTATCTTTTAGTAATTTTTGGATCAATTGCTGTTTTCAGACCATTTAATCTTAAGAACTATTTACTTGCAATAATCGCTTGGAGTTTACCCTATTTTTACCTGTTCAGCTTTTCTTATTTATTGGATTGGAACCTTGACATACCTTTTAAAAGTGTTTTTAACCAAAGTCTTTTAACTATGTCAAATCAACGGTTTGCCTTAAATACAATTAATTATATCCTAAATTCAGGTTTAGTACTCTTAGCAATCATTGCTTTGCTTGCAAATTTTTCTATAAAGCAAAATTTAATTGTAAGAAAGCGAATTGAGTTAAGCATTCTATTTTTTAGTACCATTTTGTTTGCCATTCTTAGCTTACTATTTGGGATAAACAGTTTTTTAATTCTAAGTTGCTCAATGGGATGTATTTTTATTGCTCTTTATTACCACAGTTTTAATAAAAAATGGATTATTGAGAGCATCTTTATAGTCCTTCTATTGCTTTCAATAGGAAGTCATTTATTTATCTAAAAAAGAGTGAAACAAGTGCTTTTAAGTACCTTTGTAAAAATTAATTTTTAACTATGAAATTTGGTGTCATTACTTTTCCCGGATCCAACTGCGACCAAGATATGATTTATGCGCTAGAAAGCATCATGGGCTATCAAGTAGAACATTTGTGGCATAAAGACAGCTCTTTAAAAGGAGCAGATTTTATTGTTTTACCAGGTGGATTTTCTTATGGAGATTATTTGCGTTCGGGCGCAATTGCCAATTATTCGCCCATTATGAAAAAAGTGGTGGAACACGCCAATGAAGGTGGTTATGTTTTAGGTATTTGTAATGGTTTTCAAATACTTTGTGAATCTAAGTTATTGCCTGGCACCTTACTGCACAACAACAATCAAAAATTTATCTGCAAAAACACTTATATCAAAGCAGATAACAATGCTTCAATCATTAATCAATCACTAAGTCTTAATGAAGCATTAAAAATTCCAATTGCTCATGCTGAAGGACGTTATTTTGCCACAGAAGAAATGCTGACAGAAATGAATCAAAATCAGCAAATAATTTTTCGTTATTGCGAAGAGAATGGCGAAATAACTGCTGCCTCTAACCCAAATGGTTCTTTGGAAAACATTGCAGGTGTTTGCAATAAAAATAAAAATGTATTTGGCATGATGCCTCACCCTGAGAGAGCTGCAGATACTGAACTAAACAATGTTGACGGATTGAAAATTTTTGAGTCGATGTTGCAAGCAGTGGTGAGTTAAGGCTATCTAATAGATACTTTTCATAAGCATCTCAATTTGTAAGATTGTAGAACTGTTATCGATCCATAAATAAATTCACCAAAATAGGGTATTGTGAGATTCAAAAACAAGTTTAATTTTACCTTAACTAAATATTAAGCTTTGAAAAAACGAATTCTTATTATTTTGCTGTCACTATTGGTGATTGCACAATTCATTCAACCAGATAGGATAGCTAACAGCACAGGAGAAAAAACGGATATTTTAAGCATAGAAAATACACCAATCAAAGTAAAAAACATTATTAAAAATGTCTGCTACGATTGTCATTCCAATCAAATTAACTATCCATGGTACTCTTACATATCACCACTCTCTTGGTGGTTGCAAGACCATATTAACGAGGGAAGAGAACACTTGAATTTCTCGATATGGAACGAGTATAACGCTGAAAAAAAATCTCATAAAATGGAGGAAGCAAGAGAGGAAGTTGAAGCAGAAAAAATGCCTTTACCTTCCTACACGTTGATTCATGGAGATGCTAAAATTAATGCTGAAGAAAAGCAATTGCTGCTAGAATGGTTTATTGGATTAGAAAAGAAATACAATTAGACTAGAAGCCTAATCTATTTTACTAATTGCTTCTTGAATATTGGTAACTCTAGTAGTTGAAGGTGGATATTTTAATTTATACCCAAATTGATATCTATTTTCCAAGAAAAATACCTCTCTAGCTTTAAATTCGCTCATGTTATCAATCATTTTTTGAAGATCCTCTTTAGGTTTAATGATTGAGTAAGATAAAACCCAATCAGGCTTGATAATAGCAGCTGCCATTTTTATTTGATCTAGCGGAACTGACTGCCCAAAGTAATAGACGTTAACGCCATTTTTCTTGTATAAATAAGCAAAAAATAACAAACCCAATTCATGGAACTCCCCTTCTGGAAGAAACAAGATAACTTTTCTATTAGCATCTTTCGGCAAGACTAAACTTTCAATAGCTGCTGAAAGTTTCTGACGAATAAGATGTGTGGTAAAGTGCTCTTGTGAAGGTTGCATTTCATTACTCAACCATAAAACACCAATTTTTTCAAGAAAAGGGTAGATAATACTTGTAAAAGTTTTTTCTAACCCAACTTCTTTTACATATTGATTAAATAAGAGGTTAAATGTAGTCTCGTCAAACTGCAAGGTTGGAATGATTAAATCATCCACCCGCTTTTGATTAATTAATTCAATGTCATCAATTTCTAAAATGAGATTTTTAATCTCATCACTACTTAAAGCAACAATCTTTGAAATTTTCAGCCCATTATTACTTAGTAAGGAAACGTTTAGCAAGCGTTTTAAATCATTATCCGAATAATATCGAATATTTGTATCTGTACGATCAGGTTGAAGCAAATCATACCTTTTCTCCCAAATTCTCAAGGTGTGTGCCTTAACACCCGATAAGCGTTCTAAATCTTTGATTGAATATCTTCCCGTCATAGGGCTAATTAACTAATGAAAAGCTGAAATGTTTAACATGCTTGTGATAACAATAAAAGTTAACTAGTGTTCGATTGATATATTTGAAAGAATTATATCGAATTTAAGAAAGCAAACATAAATTTGTCTGATGGATATTCCTAAAAAACTAAGAGAAAAAATTGATGCTGCTCCACCCAAACCTGGAGTGTATCAATATTTCGACAAAACAGGAAAAATCCTCTATGTGGGTAAGGCCAAACACTTAAAAAACAGGGTTAGTTCTTATTTCAACAATGATCAATCAAAAAGTGGACGTATAAGGCTATTGGTTAAAAAGATCGAAAGCATTAAATACATTCTTACTGAAACAGAATTTGATGCATTGCTACTTGAGAATAACCTCATAAAAAAACATCAACCGCGTTATAATGTCCTTTTAAAGGATGATAAAACATATCCTTGGATATGCATTAAAAAAGAGGCGTTTCCCAGAATTTTTAAAACTAGGACAATTATTAAAGATGGTTCTGAATACTACGGTCCTTATGCTTCAGTTAAAATGCTGAATACTTTGTTAGATTTAATTCGAAAGAATTACAAACTTAGAACTTGTGCCTATCACTTAAGTGAAAAAAACATTCAGCAAGGTAAGTTTAAGCGCTGTTTAGAATATCACATTGGCAACTGTAAAGCTCCTTGTGAAGGACTCCAAGCAGAAGCGGATTACCTCCAAAAGATTGATGAAATTAGAAGCATTATTAAGGGAAATATCTCTTCGGTGAAACGCAGGTTGAAAGAATTAATGGAGGAAGCAGCACAAAACTTGAAATTTGAAAATGCTGCAGAATACAAACAAAAAATTGATACACTGGATAAATACCAAGCAAAATCAACAGTGGTAAACCCTAGCATTCACAATGTGGATGTTTTTTCAATGGTAGAAGATCGTGATTTAACCTACATTAATTTCATGAAAGTGAATAATGGCGCCATTATTCAATCTCATACACTGGAATTAAAAAAACGCTTGGACGAAGAAAAAGAAGATTTATTGCTAATGGGAATCATTGAGCTCAGAAATCGATTTAACAGCACTTCGAAAGAAGTGATTGTGCCATTTTTACCTGATTTAGAAACTATTGAAAGCATTGAGTTTACTTTACCACAAAGAGGTGATAAGAAAAAATTACTCGAGTTTTCCGAACGCAATGCAAAATACTTTATGCTGGAGCGAAGAAAACAACATGAGAAAACAGATCCCGAAAGACATACCCAAAGAATACTAGAAACACTAAAAAAAGATTTGAGACTAAGTGAATTGCCAATTCATATTGAATGTTTTGACAATTCAAATATTCAAGGGACTAATCCAGTTGGAGCATGTGTGGTTTTTAAAAATGCAAAGCCTTCTAAAAAAGATTATCGACACTTCAACATAAAAACCGTTGTTGGCCCTGACGATTTTGCCTCGATGGAAGAAGTCATTCAACGCCGCTACAAACGTTTAATTGAAGAGGACGCAGACTTACCCCAATTAATAGTTATTGATGGAGGAAAAGGCCAATTAAGCGCCTCAGTAAAAAGTCTAGAGCAGTTGGGTTTAAGAGGAAAGATTGCCATTATTGGAATTGCGAAACGCCTAGAAGAAATCTATTTCCCTGGCGATCAGTTTCCCTTGTATTTGGACAAATCTTCTGAGAGTTTAAAAGTAATTCAGCACCTTAGAAACGAAGCGCATCGATTTGGAATTACGCATCACAGAAACAGGCGCTCAAATGCATTTATCGATTCCGAATTATCTCAAATTGAAGGAATTGGTAAAAAGAGTAGCATCGAGTTATTTCAAAACTTTAAATCTGTCAAACGAATTCGAGAAGCTTCTCAAAAAGAGTTAGAAGAAATCCTTCCGCTTAAAAGAGCAAAGGCAGTTTGGGATTACTTCCATAGAAATGAAAACCACGATTCGTAAATTATTAATTGTCAATTGGTAATTGGTAATTAAATAATGGTATCTCTAGACTAATCTACCAAGTTATTCTTTACTAAGTATTCTGCAATTTGCAAAGCATTCGTTGCTGCTCCTTTTCGAAGATTGTCTGCTACAATCCAAAGATTAATGCTGTTTGGAGCACTTTCATCTAAGCGAATACGACCAACAAAAACACTGTCTTTGCCTTTCGATAAAATCGGCATCGGATAAACGCCCTTTTCTGGATCATCCATCACTTCAACTCCTGGAGTAGATTTTAAGATTTCAATTACCTGCTCTAGTTCGAAAAATTTAAGGAAACTGATGTTTACCGCTTCCGAATGACCACCTACAACAGGAACTCTAACCGCAGTTGCACTGACTTTTAAGTCAGGTTGTGCTAATATTTTACGACTTTCATTCACCAACTTCATTTCTTCTTTAGTGTAGCCATTGTCTTCAAAAACATCGCATTGAGGAATGCAGTTTCTATAAATTTGATGTGCATATGCCATTTCTCCTGGCTTACCTGCTTCCTCATTTTCCAATTGCTCCACCGCTTTTACTCCAGTTCCCGTAATAGACTGATAAGTTGAAATAATCATTCGATCAATTTTAAACTTTCGGTGAAGTGGAGCTACAGCCATTAATAATTGAATGGTAGAACAATTTGGATTGGCAATAATTTTATGCTTCTTAGTCAAAATTGAACCATTAATTTCAGGAATAATTAAAGCTTTATCGTTGTGCATTCTCCAAGCCGAAGAATTGTCAATTACAGTAGTTCCAACGGCTGCAAATTTTTCAGCATAGTTTAATGAAACATTTCCGCCAGCAGAAAAAAGCGCAATTGCAGGCTGCATGCTAATTGCAGTATCCATGCTCACTACTTCTACCTTTTTGCCCTTAAATTCTATAAAAGATCCTACTGTTTTCTCGGAAGCAACAGGGATTAATTCCGTAACAGGAAATTTTCTTTCTTCAATTAATTGAATCATTTCTCTTCCCACCAAACCGGTAGCACCAACAACAGCAATTTTCATTTTGATTTAATTTTTGTGGAATTTTTTCGATTTTCTTTGTGAATCTTTTTGCTAATTCATCTGAAAGCGCGACTTTTAGACCAATAAATAGATTTTATGAGTGCCCAAAATTACTAACTTTACGAACCATTTTGATTCTGATGAAAAAATTCAGCACATTATTTTATTCCTTTCTGGTATTAGTTGTGTGTGAAAAGGCAAATGCACAAAGTGGTTTTACCGATAACTTTAACGACAGTAATTTTACTGCTAATCCAACATGGATTGGTCAAACTGCTAAATTTGAAATTAATAGCAGCAAACAGCTTCAATTAAATGACGCTACTGCTCAATCACCTGCATATTTAGTCACTAAATCCGAGGTTATCAATAATACAACTTGGGAATTTTTTGTGCAATTGGACTTTGATCCCTCAACCAGCAATTTCGCAAAAGTGTATTTGGTTTCCAATCAACAGAATCTTACAGGCTCATTAGATGGTTACTTTGTTAAAATTGGTGGTCAATCCGGAACAGTTGATGACGTTAGTCTTTACCGACAAAGCGGTACAACTGAAACCCTTTTAATTGATGGAGTAGACGGAACAGTTGCCACCAATCCAAGATTAATGGTAAAAGTAACCAAAGACAGCTTATCAAATTGGGAACTTTTGATTGACACTTCGCCTACATTCAGCAGCTATGTTTCTCAAGGAACTGCGATTGACAATCAAATTATAAGGAGTAATTTTTTTGGAGTTTTTTGCAGGTATACTTCTACCCGCTCTGATAAGTTTTTCTTTGACGATTTCGATGTATCTGGCAGTGCATTTCAAGATACTATTCCTCCTGAAATTATTGCTATAGAAGTGCTAACTAACCGAAGTTTAGAACTATCATTCGATGAACTTCTTGATCCAATAACTGCTTTAAACCCTTTAAACTTTTCAGTAAATAACGGAATTAGCAATCCAGATACTGTCTTTTTCTCAGGAAATGATAGTTCAAAATTAGAATTGGGCTTTGCAAATGAATTTCCAAATGGAGATAATCTAGAATTACTCGTTCAAAATATTGAAGATAGAAGTGGAAATAGAATGCTCAATACTACTCAAAATTTTACTTTTTTTATCCCTGCTACAGCTGATTTAAGAGACATTGTAATCAATGAGCTCTACCCAGACTTTTCATCTACTAACGGACTTCCAGATGGGGAATTTGTAGAACTTTACAATGCCTCCAATAAATTATTCGATTTAGCAGATTTTACTTTGAGTGATCCTTCTTCAACTACTCAACTCAAATCAGAAATTTTTAGACCAAATGATTACATCATTATCTGTTCTGAAAGCATGGTGAATGACTTTGCACCATATGGAAAAGTAATGGGTGTTGCTAGCTTTCCTACTTTAAATAATGGTGGGGATATAATTCAACTTAAGGATAAAAACAATGAACTGATTGATGAAGTCAATTATGATTTAGCTTGGTATAAAGATAACAGTAAGCAAAATGGTGGTTGGACACTTGAGCAAGTTAATCCATTCACGAAGTGCAGTGGGTTTCCAAATTTTAGTTCTTCCATAGAAGCGATTGGAGGTACACCAGGCAAGATTAATTCAATTTATGATACAACTCCTGATACTAGTCCCCCAAAACTAATATTTGTAAGTATTTTATCTGCAGATAGTATCCTATTACAATTTGATGAAAACATCGATTCTCTCAGCTTGTCAAATGGCCTGTTCATATTCTCAGATGGAAATACTATCGATACCTTACATTATTTCGATAATCTTTTCAATCAACTTTTAATCAGGCTAAGCGAGCCCTTAGATTCGGGCACCATTATCAACTTAAGCATTGATGGTTTAACTGATTGCATTGGAAATACTGATAAAGAAAACGACATCCAACTTCTAGTGCCCTTAAAATCAAAATTCAATGATTTAGTTATCAATGAAGTTTTATTTAATCCTAGAACTGGCGGTTCTGATTTTGTTGAAATTTATAACAGATCTAATAAAATACTCAGTCTAAAAAATTGGAGCTTAGCTAATTTTCAAAATGATCAAGTTTCTACTATTCGAGAAATCACGGATATCACTAAGCTCATTTTTCCTGATGAATTTCTTGGCTTTACAAAGGATCTGAACAATATTATAGCTGAATATCCATTTACCAAAGCAGAACGATTTATTGAAATGAGTAGTTTGCCTGCCTACAATAACTCTGATGGTGTAGTTATTTTGATTAACGAAACTAATAGCATTATCGATCGAATTGATTATGATGAAGACATGCATTTTTCTTTGCTCAAAGATTTGAAGGGAGTTTCTTTGGAAAGAATTGACCCCAACCAACCAAGTAATGAGCGAGATAATTTTCATTCTGCTTCTAAAAGAGAAAACTATGCAACTCCTGGTTATGAAAATTCTCAACGCTTTACTTCTACCGAATTTAGTGGAGAAATTAGCTTAGAACCAAAAACATTCTCTCCCGACCAAGATGGTTTTCAAGACTTCACAACAATCAATTACCGTTTCAATTCCCCTGGTTTTGTAGCAAACGTTGCTATTTATGATAGCAATGGTAGGTTAATTCGGCACTTAGTAAACAATGAATTACTAGGCAATGAAGGTAGATTTATTTGGGATGGCACAACAGATGATAATCAAAAAGCTAGGATTGGGATTTACATTATTTCTTTTGAAGCATTTCATCCCAATGGCGAAAAGCAACTCTTTAAAGAAACAGCAGTTGTTGCTGCATTTTTAGATTAACTTGTTAGTAGTGTCTTAGATTTCAAACATAATATTAATTGTGATTGCATATTTTAATACATTAAGCCCATATTTTTAAGCATTTTAGAGACATCTATCGTCTTACATATTCAATAAGTGTTGTCCATTTTCTAGGCATATATTATATTTTCTTCGAAATATTTTTCCCGATTAAGCATATTCAGTTATCATTCACATCTATTGCGTTTACAGAAATATTCCAATCAGCTTTTAAGAGAAGCCTTTAAAATTTTGTCTAATACAAAAAAGCCCCAACCTGCATATGCAGGTTAGGGCTTCTAATTTAATAGTTAGTTTATACTTACTGAATAATCAACTTCTCTACTTTAGTAGCAGTTTCTG
>TARA_R110002096_G_scaffold80050_1_pt1 | contig 22687 bp, 11 predicted proteins | sample TARA_R110002096 | Tara Oceans TARA_R110002096 (sample SAMEA4397295) | marine metagenome | biome: Polar Biome; feature: [DCM] deep chlorophyll maximum layer (ENVO:01000326); material: water (ENVO:00002006), including particulate matter (ENVO:01000060) such as... | depth 35 m
CTTTTCTTTTTTCTTATTTAGCACAATCTTTCAAAAGAAAAAAACTCGTAAGAAACAGCATATAGATTTCCTAATTCATTTACTTCCCATAGCGCCACCGCTGTTACCTTTTCCAAATTGTAAATCCTAAAATTTGAAGCTCATAAAGATTTATAAAAAGTGCGAGATACGAGCCTGATTATGCAATCTGTTGAGAAGTAAATTTTATAGCTTTTGATGGAAAAGTGATTAAGGAATCAACTAAGGTGTTATTTCTCATTGTTAAATAATAGTTCGATTTGAGCGTTGGCTAAAAATACTGGTTGTGGTAATGAAGCGTCTGTCCGATAGGCAGGTGCGAAATGGACATAACTAGTATTGCGCGGAACTGGAAGCTCTTACTATTGAGTGAATGTAGCCTTTGTGGAATGAGGGAATTAGTATGTGCTGGAGGTGGGTGATTTTCTTTAATAAATAAAATAATTCAATCTTACTAATTATTAAATTTCTTAAAACTCTCCGCCTGGTCAAAAATTTCATTTAAGACCTCATTTCTGATAATGGGCGGATAATTTTTTTTTCTGCCATCAGAATAATCAAATCGACCTTCAATTCTGCTTTAATATTATCACCCTGATTCCAATCAGTATATTTGATTTTATAGTCCACAACTTTTTGACTTCCTTAACAAAATGAATCAATTTATCCTCTGATAGGGAAAGCTCAACAAACTCTGCATACTTTGGAATATAAACTGTAGTGCCATATCAAGACCCTACATTTTTAAATATTCTTGTAAAGGATTGTATTTTGGAACGAACTCATTTTTAATATTACTATAAATCTGCTTTGTCCTATTTTAATTCCTTTTTTTGAATATCGCCTCAAAGGGAATTATTATTGCAAGTCTACCGTTTATTTGATTTTTTTTAGAAGATTCAATATCTAGGGCTATCGAGTTATATCGCAGATTATATGATCAATAACGTATTCTATCGACATTTGCTCTAATAAATTCAGGAAAAATCAGAATAAGGTGAAACGATGTCTAATTTTTAAATTAGTTTGATTTATGTCATCATTATACTCTATTTCGAGTTCAAATTTGCTTTCTAATACTTTTTTTTTTAAATTTATAATATAATGATCCCTTTTACCAATTTCCCTGCTTGGTTTTGAATTAATTAGACTAATGTATGTTGACGCATAAACTTTTTTGGGTTTATGAGTTCTCTGCACACATATCGACTATGCTTTTAATTAAACTAAAACCAACCAATATGAAAAATCTTACCTTGTTCGGAGCTATGTTGATAGTTCTTTCACTGAACGCGCAAACCACAAAAATTGAAAAAAATGACAATGTCTATTTGACAATCTCAAAAGATGACGTCTCCTTTTTCAAGAACTTTAATAATGAGGACGATCCAGAAGCATTGATGAAAGAGCATACTTTAAATGTCAAGAAAAACACGCTTAATATGTTTTTAGACTGGATTAACCCTCTTCAATATAAATTAGTTCTGCAAGACAGTGTGATAAATGATGTGAGAATCGAGGAAGTAAAAAAGTTCTTTACGGAAAATATTTCAGGTTTGGCGGGAGGTAGTCAATTTGTCCCTGGTTCGTCAAATAAAGTTGATAATGGAAGTTGCTTTGCTTCAATATCGAATAATATTAACGACATCATTGATAATGATTCTGGTTTTAGTCCGACAGCAAAGACTGAAAAAGAGAAGATAGCACTAACACTATTAAAAGAACTGAAGGAGAATATAAAGGCTACAATTTTAAATTTTAGCGTTGATTATGAACAATGCATCAAAACTTCAATTACAACTTTATTTAATGCTGATACAAAAAAAGATGCGATATTGGTTGTAAATGATGCCGAGGCACTGATAAAAAAAGTTGAAGCAAATGAAAACAAAACTATAGCCAACTTATATATACTAGAAAATTTGATAACTAAAATGGTTGCAGCTGAGGTCGGACAATCAAAAACAGCTTTAATAACATTTCAAAATACCCAAAGCTCAAGTTTTAAGAATACAAAAAAATTGTTGGAACTTTTAAAATTATACGTAATTCAAGTAAAGGTATCTTTGAAAAAGGAATCAAAGCATGTTGAGGATTATTTTCAATTGAAAAGAATAACAATCCCTAAATCTAAATCCGTACAATTGGCCATTTCCTTCAATCAAAGAGAACTAAAAAACGATTACAGTATATCTGAAAAAGGGGACAAAAAATCATATACTATTTTGATTCAGCGCTATGATTTTATAACTCCAAAAGTTGGGTCAGGGTTGTTCTATTCAAGTGCCACATTAAAAGCTTTCGGAGTATCAGCTAATGATCAAGACCAGTTAGCAATCACTGAAAACAACGTAGATAAAAACACGGCCGTAACAGGGGTCTTTTTAAATCTTAATTTCGACATTGGTTCACAATTTTTACAACCCCTATTACAGATAGGTGTGGATCCCACTAAAGAGCGCCCATACTTATTAGTTGGTGGTGGTTTTTCGATACCGGTTTCAAACTTCTCTATTTCTGGTGGTCCAATATGGACTTGGGAAGCACAATTAAAAAAACTAAACTTAGGCGATACTGTACAATCAACTAGTGTTTTAGAAGATGATATAGAATATAAATTTCAGACTGCACCACGAGGATTTTATCTGGGTCTAAATTATTCATTTTAATTATGAAAAATAAAATAATCTTCTGGTTTGTCATATGTACTTTTAATCTATATGCTCAATCGACCGACCCCATTACATTTGGCCTACAATTGCCTGACCAAGAATATTTAGACTCATTACCGATTGATGAATTTATTCCACAAAGTGCATTAGAACTCCTTAGGTCAGTTGACCTCTCTGCAGAAATGCCGACACCTGGTAACCAAGGTAAGCAATTAAGTTGTACAGCATGGACTATTGGATATGCTCTCAAGAGTTATCAAGAACGAGTAGAAACAAAGAATTCTAAAATAGTATTTAGTCCTGCATTCTTATATAATTCACTACAGGCAAATAATTCTAAATGTACCGAAGGTATTAAATTTACCGATGCTTTAAATTTATTAAAAAAAGAAGGAATTTGCGAATGGAGCGATATGAAGTATAGTGATGACAACTGTATCTCTAAACCATCTAAACAAGCAAAGGCAAATGCATTGAAATACCGTATTGAAGACTGGAAACTTATTTATGCCAATCAAAATTTCTCGATAAACAATCGAATAGATGATATTAAGAAAAATTTACATTATGGTAGGCCTGTGGCCATTGCAGTTTGGTTAGACTCCAAATTAAAAAATGTTATGGCTGATACAACACCAAATAAGCCAAAATATATTTGGAAAAATCCATTAAAGGATTTAAATAAGAAACTAAATTACCACGCTATGCTCTGTGTTGGTTATAATGAAGATTTGGAAGAATTCAAGGTGCTAAACTCTCACGGTACAGAATCTGGTAATAAAGGTTATATTTACATATCCTATTTTGCTTTCAAGACTGCTGTTTATGAAGCATATTATGCCATCGATTCAGACAACGAAGGTAATTATGTCGATGCATTAAAACCCTCTTCTCAGACTGCTGAATTTGGGATTGCTGATTCAACTTTTAATTATTATGGGTGGCTCAAACAAGGCTATTTTATTAGAATAACAGACGCCGTAAGATTGAGCTGTGCTTATTTAAAAAAATCAAAAGATGTTGTGATCTTAAGGCTTTATGATACTACAAAACAAGACGCCAAAATGATAGGTTCATATAAATTTAATTCTGGTGATAGTTATAAAATCACATATAATGGAAATACTTATGACTTAAAATTAGATAAAATAGGCTCTGCTGGCCATAACATTTTTAAATCAGCGGCATTTATTAATTTTAGTAAGAATTAGATTTTTTACCTATGTTTCTATTTTATATTATTATCAACACCTTTTTTAGGTAATTTTTCTGTTCAAGAAAAACCAATTTAGGCAAAGTTATTGCTATAACAGATTGTGATACCTTTTAACTATTAACGAAAGATTCAACTTTAATCAAAGTAAGAGTGGCAAATATAGATTGTCCTGAAAGAAACCTTTTCAACAAAGGCAAAACAATTTACATCTGAAGCAGTTTTTAGTAAAAATTTAAAATATTAAAAAAAAGACCGCTACGGACGCTTTATATGTAATGTGATTTATAATGATTTCATGAATTTAAGTAACTAACTTTTAAAACAACATTTAGCTTGGCATTACGTGAGGTATTCTAAAGATAATATTCTAATTAGATTGCAATAAACTATTTTTTCACATTAGCAAAAATTATTGGTTGGGTAATAAAGCACCTGTCTGTTAGGCAGGTGCGGAATGGACATGGCGAGTATCTCGGCCTTCGACTACGCCTTGGACAGGCTCTACTGGAAGCTCTACTACTGAGGGAATGCAGCCTTTGTGAGTGAGGGAGTTAGGATGTGCTGGAGATGGGGATTACTTAAACTTAACTTTAACAGTATCTTAAAATTCTAATTGATTAAAATACAAGAATAATTATCCTTTGCTTTGTACTTCATCTTTTTATCTAATTCGTAAAGTACTTCTGTTAATTGATTTTTTGAAATGATAATTTCCAACAACTGACGATTATCTAATACATCAGTAATTCCATCAGAGACAATTATTATACAATCATCTTGCTTAAAGTTTTCGATACACTGATAGCCAATTTTAGCTTTACTAACATCGTTATGAATAGACCTGGTTACCACATGATTATACTTTTTAGCATTATTAGCCTCAACAAACACCTTATTTTCAATCAATTCATTTTTTAAATTATGTTCTTTAGATTCATAAATTATTTTCTCGTCTCTAATTTGAAATATTTTCACATCACCAACCCAAAAACAATGAAAGGTTTCTTTATTAAGGATTACACCACCTAAAGTTGCTCCCATGTTTGTGCCTTGTTTTTCGTTTTCTTTTGCTAGTGCTCTAGTAACGTCATCAATAACTAACTGGATACTGCTTTTATTAAAGCTTTCCTGATCCTTTATTATTTCATATATCTGTTTTACTATAAAATTAGCTGCAAATTCTCCATTCTTGTAACCACCCATACCATCTGCCAGCAGGAATACATCTTGATCTCCCCCCATGCTTTCAATAAAAACGACATCTTGGTTAGATTTGCGTTTTCCTTTATTTGTGATAAAGCTACTATTCATCTTTTTTAACTGCATTAATTGTTGCTCCTCCATGCTTGGTTACTCTTGGTCTAGTGGATATTTTTATAGGTTGATTTGTTACTCTTTTTTCATTTGCTTTTGAAGCCCAAAGAAATCCTTCACCAGGCTTTAAAATACTCATATCTGCTGGTGTTAAAGTTGCTAATTGGGTTATTGACTTTTGAATATGTTTTAGCCATTGTGGACTATTAAATTTATGTAACAGCACAATAGAACTTAATTCTATAATTTCATTAGGTAAACTTGGTGGATCTTGACTCGCTATTAAAATACTAACACCTTTGTGTCTCATTTCCCTAATAGCCGTTACTATATTGCCCGTTAGGTCTTTATTATCCATATACTTATGAGCCTCATCAAACACGATAAACTTATTAAACTGGTTTTCTGAACTATTCGTTGCAGAGAAAATATCCAATGCCGTTACAAACAAACCTAACGCTTGATCTTTATGAATAAATTCATCCCTCATATCAATAACAATGAGTTTTGATGGCTGTAAATATTCTGATAAACGATTCACATCTTTTACATATTTTGAAGCAAATCTCATTCTTCGTGTTGCTAGTGTTTTATCTCTTTTAGACAATAACTCACTATCACTAATTGCTTGATTTAAAGTGACAACATTTAAATTATTAGCATCAAACAATTCTTCTAATATAAAATTGATTTCATTGATGTAATCTGATGTATTTCCTACCGCATTCATTAAAAATTGCCAGTCTTTAATTGACAATTCATTCGGATTGAACAATAAGGGTGCTACTTCAATTGAAGGGAATTGACTTCTACGTTCCTCCACTTTACGTTCTGGGCATAGGATAATGATATCATCAATATTATCTGGCTCTACATTATAAACTTCTTTGAGGATCTTTAATTCATTCGGTTGATCATTTGGTTGAACCATAGAAGTAAACTCTGGCTCATAATCCATACTCTCGCTGTAATGAAAAATGACTCCAGCTAATGGTGATGGCAATTTATTAACGTTGCTGAATTGTTTTAAAACCATTTCAGTAAGTGTTCCAATAGAATAACTTTTACCTCCACCTTGAACTCCAAATAGGCTAATTGTATTGACACCACTTAAATCGATTGCAATTTTTTTGTTTTGATGGCTTGTTTCTCCTAAAATTCCAAACTGTGACGAAGGTTTTGAGTTTCCAATAAAAATATCAAAATCTGGTGCTTTATAGTTTTCGTCTAAAACAGGTGCTTTTACAACTATCTTTTCTGTTTCCTTTTCTATTTCTATATCAGGCTCATTTGTTCCATTCGAGCTTGTTTCAACTTCATAAAAAACGTCTTTATTTGTAGGGATTTCATTTTTTAAAGCAGGTTGCTTTTTTTCCTCTTTTGGTTCTTTTGGTACTTGAATTTCAGGTTTAATATGAGTTGGTGTATTTTTGAGCTTTTGAATAAAAGTTTTCATTTTATTATCTACTCCTAAAGCTTCTATTAACTCCTTATCTAAATCACTTTCCTCACCTTCTAAACGTGTTGTTTTAAGATCTGAATCTGGATCAAGAATTTCTTCAATTAAATCTTTACCTATAGTGAACATAGTTATATCACCATCTACCAATTCTTTAAGATGTTTTTTAAACGTTGAAAAATCATAAATCATCCCTACCTTATTGAATTTCAAGGTGTAACCGTAATCCAATTGTATTAAGAACTCATTATAATTATCAAACACCAAATCACTCAAGTAATTATATCTATTTGATCTGTTGATATAAAAACCTAGTAAAGCTCTTAACTCTTTATTTTTTATTTCTCTATCTAACCTATCATAAGAAAAGTTGTATTGTGGGTCGAAATGAAATCTTAAGACTTCTATAGTATTTTCAATCTGCTCCTTCATTTTTAATTTCAAATCCTGACGTTCCGATTCATGCAATGATTTTCTGCATTTAATTTCTATCACGGTTATCAGAATTTCCTTTTTTTCAGGATCCATAGCTACTAGTAAACTATCTGCTCTACTTTTGCTTTCAAAATTGTTTTCATTGAATAAATTTTGATGTAAATCGATAGGTATTAGTATGCCATTTTCTAAAAAGCCCTTTTTTTCCAATACTCTTTTCGTAAAGGCAGATCCAATGACCTCAAAGGCTTTGTTTTTTGATGAATTAAGTTGTAACACTAATGAGCTGCTTAATGCTCTTAAATCCTCTAACAAAGCTTTAATTTTAACTTGATGTTCTTCATTATGAATATCTAAATCAAACTCCTTAAAATGAGGCCCAATTAACCCAAGAACTTCTGAAGTTGGTCTAGTTGTTAGATAAGACGAAATACCTGATACCTCTTCTCCAGGTACATAATCCAATAAGAATGGAATATCTTCACCATTTGAGGGTTGATCATATACCTCTGGACCCATATTTTTATCGAATGTAACTACCCAGTCTGAATAATCATGTAAATGGGTAATTAGCACCTTATCTCTTTCATTTAAAACCATTTGGGTAGAAGGAATGGCTTCTGTATAACCTAATTTAAGTGCACAACTGGTAAACATTTGGATGTTCTCAAACAATTGAATACCTACGTACCCGAGATTTGTATATTCTTTTGGTAGTTCATTCCCCTTAATAAATCTATTCCACTTAAATCTATTTTCTACATCTTCGACACTAACAGAGTAATCCGTTACGATGCCATTTAAGTAAAAATTTCTAGTGTTGATATTAGGTTTTATTAATTCTATCTTAACAGGGAATGGGCTAATTAAGAAACTTATATGCGCATTAAACTTTAATGGATTCTTTAAATAATCTGAAATGTTATTAATTGAAAATCTTAATTTAGGAAACAGCCTATTTTTTGATGGTTGAGAAAAGGCTTCTGCTTCTTCTGAAATAGTTGACTGTGGGTTCAATAAGCTTTTTAAAGCATCTCCGTGTTCGATTATTTTGTCACTATCTTTAAATAACCTTATTTCATACTTAATATCATTGAACTCGTTCTCTTTTTCTAGTTCAATCAAGGCATCAGAAAACACAGTTGCATCACCAGCATTCACTAAATTCAAAATCAATTTGTCTACATAAGGATGTTGTTTTAAGTAGTTTTTAATGTGATTTATCACGAGTTTTTTACTGATATCTGTATCAATATAATTCTCTTTAGTTATGTTAAAAAGACCTCTAAAATAATGCAAAAGCTGTCTAGATACTGACGTAAAAGACTTATTCTCTTTGTTATCTACCCCTTCTAAATATAAGCCCCAACCATGAGACAATTCTCCGGAATAATAGTAATTTTTTAATGCTTTATTACCTACTAAAACTAATGGGTTATTTGAATAGCTGAACTCATTACTAAAAAGAACTTCTAGATTATTTGCCCATGCTTCTTTATATTTCGAAAAGCCTAATGTTTCTTGTTCCCATTTAGTATAGACATCAAATAGCTGTATTGCCCAGGCTAATCTTAATGGATGCAATGGTGACAATAATAAAGCTTCAATTTTTTTACCATCAGGTAACTTCGTCTCGAGTTGAACTACATCTAAAAATTGCAATTCACTCACTAAATCGACCAAATTAGCTCTATCATCTTCAGATATTTCATTACTTGAAATTTGCTTTTGAAGATCTGAAGTCCAAGCTGTATATGCCAATATATAATTGACTATGTCTTCCTTAAAATTAAATACATCTGCCGTTTCAAAGACCCCATCATTATTTTCATTGGATTCCTTAATACGTCTGAAAATTTGCGCCCTTAATCTTAATACCGTTTCCGGTGCACTCAAGGTTAATGGACTTTCAATAAATTTACAATCGTTAAAATGCGTGAATGAGGCATTATTATTTAAGCTCACTTTAAGGTACCCTAGACTATCTGTATTCTTTAGAAATTGATTTTCAATTGCTCTTAATTTAGAAGATAATAGTATTTGATAGTTATGGTTTTGGGAATAGTTGATATGAAATACTGACGTATGACTTACTTTTTTATCGTCTAACCATGTGTTTGAAGGTTCTACTGGTTCTGGAACAGTAGGCTCATTTTCATGTTTTAAATCATAAATTCTGTAATTTAAAAAGGCTTGAAGGACACTTTTTACTTTATCTTTTCTTTGATTGTCTTCACGATCTATAGTATCATCGACAACAAAATCAAAATCTTCCGAATCACAGGTTAATTTGTATTGAAAATCATCTTTCGAAGCTTTCGGATTATTTTTGTCTTCTTCAATCCAAGCTTGTTGAATTTTAACTTCCTTAAAATCATCGTTATTATTCAATATATCACCAAACTCGTTTTCAGCAACTACTTTGATAAAATAAGCGCCGTCATCAATATGGTTTGGATGTAACTCTACATCGGCATCGCGATATGCACGATTATTAGCTGATTTTTTAAGTTTACGTAATACCGTAATCTCTTCTCCTCTACCACCATCAACAGCCATTAGAAGTATCTTGAAATACTTGAGTTCAGAAATTTGATTTGGATTAGGTGTTGTAGAAAATCTTACTTTTATTTTTGATGGACTATTTGGATTTGCATATAAGGTTTTAGTATCATTTTCTACCTTAAAATCATTTGATTTGATAATATCCACGGACAGTTTCACTTCATTAAAATCAATTTCTAAATCGGAAATTTTCCAATTGGAAAAGTTTAGGTTTTGATATTTCTTGAAGATAGTTTCTGCTATTTCCAGTTTTGTACTTAAATGGTCTTCATTCTTAATGAAATTTACGATTTCATTTTGTAGCGTATTCGATTCGATAGGTATATCTGCAATACGATCTGCCATTGGCTTATCGAATGTAGACAAGACCTCAACACAATCTGAATTAAACTTTATTCTCGACCTTATTTTATTGGTATCTTCAAGTAATTTTGAGTCCGGTATTAAATTAAGATTATAGACAAGATTCCCTATACTTCTGTTGTTATAGCCAACCTCCTTAAGATTTATCAAAAAGTTTATGATTTGAGTGTTCTTTAGGTTATCTCTACCTATGTAATTTATAATATCCTCAATAATCAACACTTTAAATTCCGATGGAATCTCATCAATTAATTTATTGATAAGCTTTGTTTCTACACCTTCTAAACCTAACTCTTTAAAAGTTGCATTACCATAAGAATCTTCAGCTGCTGTTCTGCTATTTGAAGGGATTAGAATTAATAATGGTTTTGATTGATTGTTTCTTAATTCAATTAGCTTGGTAGCACTAATACATTTCTCATTTATATTTACTTCAGAAATAATATAGGTATCAATTCCAGGAAATTGTAAGTTGATTTTATCACATAATGCATTTAGCTCCTTAAAGGCCAAGCCAGAAATTTTCATGCAATGCCCTGGCTTTGCTGTTTGAAGCTCGTTATGATGCAAGTCTAATATTAAATCAATGATCTCTTTATAATATGTATTTATCATGACAGACATTTCTATTGTTGGTTAAGTTGGTATCTAGGTCTTACTTTTTGAAGGATATAAGCATCACTCAAATCATCATAAAATCCTATCTGACGTAATTTGTGCTTAAAGGCTTCTACATTTTCTTTGAATGCCAAATGGGTGTTCACATTAGCATCTTTAAATCTAACTTCTGTAATTCCATTAATTATTAAGCCATATCTTTCTCTTATTATACCCATTAATTCTTCAATTGATAAACTTCGCGTCACAAAATGATCTTCTTTACTCTCCAATACCAACATTTGGACCAAGGTTTCTAATAACCTAGTTCCCATCACAAAGCGTCTTGGGTGTTTTTTACTTCTACCTTGTGCCATAAATCCTCTATCGGAATTATTTTGACTTAAGTTCGCTAAAAGTCTTTTATATTCAATGAATTGCCGTTTTGCTTTACTGTTTAGAATAATCGCTAGATACTTATCAAAATAGCTATCTTCATATTTAGTAATATCATCGACCAATAACTTATCTTCCTCATCTAAATCTTTATATAGGATATTATATTTCGCTTTAAAATATGTTTCTTTTTCGCTACTAGATTTTTTAAGTTCTGTTAATGCTTTTTGAAGATTAACAGAGTTATCCTTATTGAGTCCCAAATATTCTAATGTCATGTTAATTTTAAAAGTTGCCACGATGTAATTATAAATGGAATTATATAACCTATCTGCGTCCTCAATCGCATAATTAGAAACCTTACTTTCAAAGTTATCAGTTGTATCAATTACAACATTCCAATTATCCTCAATTTGAGAAGTACCATTTTCAACCATAATCGGCAGAAATTGTACTAACTTCTGCGTATACAAGGACATATGGAATGATACAATCGTTTTTAAATAATCTACTAACACACTTCTTGGTATTTCGTCCTTATATACCAAAAGTCTTCTTATATCATCGCAAAATAAGTGAGCCTGTTCTTTAAGCAGTGGCTCAATTCTATTTAAGGAAGTCGATGTATCTAATACAAAACGAGGTGTTACTTTGGGAATTATGTTTAGCATACCTAAACTATCTATATCCAAGTTATCTAAATTATTTAGCGTGTCAGTTGTTGCATCCCAACCCTCAATTAAAAATTTTTTAAGATCATCTTTAACTTGTGGGTTGACACTTAACATCAAATATACTTGGTCAGCTGAATAATAATCTCTTGCTACACCTGCATTACGCACTCTGTAACTTTCTAAATGGATAGGTCTTAATGACGCTAATTTTTCTTTATCAATTTTACCTCGATAAGCCAAATTCACAAAGTTATTACGTATCCAAGGTTCAATAGCTTCTATATTATCTGAATATCCTAAAACCTTATTTTCTCTTTCGAGTAATCCCAATGCCTTACTAATGTGATTAATTTCAACTAACGTTTTACCTGTGCCACGAGATAACTGTCTTGGTTTTTGCCCGTTATATCTTAACAACATAAACAGATTTATAAGCGTATAATCTATATTAATTGACTTTGCATCAACTGTGTAAATGAGTTCGTTACGAAATACACTTTCATCCTTATTTATTTTAATCGCCATAATTAAAAAGTTATTGGTTCGATTACTATTCTATTTTGATTATCCTTTTTGATACTGAAATAATCTGTATCATCTTTGGTAACTACCACTTCTTTATAATTTAAGTTTTTAAGTAGGTTTTTGAAAATAACCAACTCTACAAACTTTCCTCTAATATCATTAAGTGATGGGCTAAAACCTTGTTGAATGAAGTATAACATTTCATAAAGGTCTAATGATATGGTAAGCTTAATATGTGGCTGCCTTTTATGCTTAAACATAAAGCTATCCGGTTCATATTCTAAGTATTTCACTAAATGCTCTGTATTGTTCACTTTTAGTTCAAAATCTTTAAGGTTGAATAACCTAAATGATTTACTGAAAGGATCGTTTACTTCTGTAGCAGCAAGTACCAAGCTTTTTTGATCTATGTTGGTGTTATCACAACCTTCATTTAATGCTATAGCCCTAGAAATACTTTTCATGGTATCTTGACTTCTACTTTCATCTTGAAGTAATTGTACGAACTTAAAAACCGAATGGTACGGTAGCCTTAACATAAATGAAGGCATCCCTTTACTTTTTTCATTAGCACCCTTTATTAAACTGGATTTACCCTCGAAATAATGATGCCTTACATAGGATTTTTGAACACTACGAATGCGCTCCAGTATTTCAGTTGTTTTTTCATGAACTGGTATACGTAGCTCATCGTCTTTTACTTTATTAAACTGATCTAATAAATTTATTTCCCTTTCAGAAAACTCTATATAATCTTTAGCTTGATGCTTATCAAAAAACAAGTTTCTATCAATTTCCGGAATTGGAACTTCTCCAATATCCGTTTCTCGTAACAGCTTAATTAAACGATCTTGACTTGCAGAGTCTTCAATGTCTGGATTTGTGATATTGAAATAGTAATACTGCCAATAATTTTCTAGTTTACCTACTGCATCATTATATAATTTGTTGATGTCTTCACACTCATAATCTCTAGTTAATGTGTAGGCAATAAAAGATCGTAAATCACGCATGGTTATATGCAACTCTCTTTTTAAACTAACAGTTCTTAAAAGCCATTCCATTCTAGTAATCACCTCTTCCCCAGCAGCTGTATCATTTAATGTATCTACATTGTATTTAATAAAACATTGATTTGCCAAGGAACAACCTTCGCATTTTGTCCATAAGTCTTTATTGGTTAGTTTTTTAACCTGCTTTCTAAATAAACTTCCACTGCTTTCGGTATGCGCCACCACAGAACGTAAGTTTAAGTTTATAATCATGACGCCTTCTGGCAGTTTGAAATGTCCTTCGTTGTAGAAATATTGATCTATTAAATTATAAAGGTCTTTATGCTTTGTTGATGTCATTAAAAAATCAACCAAACGTCCTTCATTAATAGCAATAATACGCCCTTGTTTTGCACGACTAAAGTCTTTAATGTTTTCAAAGGGTTCAAAGAATTTTTCAAGCACATCGTTGTTAGCATTATCTTCTTGATCTTGAGAACCATCATAATTACTCTCGTAAGAGGTTCCTTTTATTTCAAAACTTGCTCCATTTTTATGCTGAAAGTTTTCAAGATTTTTGACTTCTTTTTCAATTTCCTTGATAAATGCCGTTTTACCATCACCTGCATTCCCTGTAATAATTAATAGTTTATATCTATCTTGTAAAATATCAGGGATTAGTTTTTGGTCTAATAAGGATGGTGAATAGGTTAGTTTATCAAACTGATTCATAGTTTGACTTGCCCTAGTTCCAAAATTTCCTTGTTTTGATTGGCTGTATAATGAGTTTATATATTCTACAATATTTAAGCCTTCTATATCTACTTTAAAGCGTTTTATTTTGTCTTTGTTCTGCTCAACAGTTTCAACTAAACTGTTATATACCCTATCGATATTACCTTCTGTAAATGTTTTAGCATCACCATGCCAAAACACTTCACTTACAATTGATTTGCTATCTACCTTGATATTTACCTTGATATTTTTATCTAATTGAATAGACTTTCTATATTTTTTAAGGTTATCCTTAAACTTGCTTAACGCTTCATCAATGGTGTCTTTAAGTACTACAAAACGTTGCATATTATCTGCCAATTTAATATTGCAACCAGGTTGGTAAATAGTAATTTCTGTATGATATAAACGCTCCGTATTTGGCAGTTCTGTACTTGCTTCCTTCTTTTCTGCTAATAGATTGTCTTCTCCAATATCTTCTAATGCCTGAAGCATTTCTTTAGCAGACTTAAAACGTTCGTCTTTGTTTGTGGTTATTGCTTTAGATAGAAAGTCGGCAAATGGTTGTGATATAGCTTCATTTAACTTTTTAGGATTATTAGCTGCTTTATGCATCATTGGCATCTTGTTAGGTGCCCATGGATATTTTTTACATACTAATTCAAACAACGTAATCCCTAATGAAAACACATCAGCCGATTTATCCCAATTTACATTATTACTATCGGTTACTAAATCAGGCGCTAGGTATGGATTCGTACCCACAAAATCTGTATTATCCTCTGCAAAAGATGCCACATTAAAATCTATAAGTACAAAACGCTCTTGATTATCCCAAATAAGGTTCTGTGGTTTTATATCTCGATGATACATTGGTCTGTCTTGCGATTGCATAGACACTAATGCAGACAAAATTTGAGTTGCCAATTGATAGATTCTATGCATTGGTAATCTCGCATCAGTACGCGCATAGGTTCCTAAATTTTCACCATCTAAAAGCTCTGTTAATGTGTAGAATTGTCCCGAAGGTGTTGTACCATTCCATACAAACTTGACGATGTTTGGGTGACTTAATTTGCTTAAGGCACTGTATTCATCTTTTACAGAAGCGTCATTCACACTTTTGTTAAACAACTTCATTGCATACTCTGTACCCTGTATGGAATGCTTCACTTTAAACACTTTAGAGTATCCTCCTTTGCCTAATTCATTATAAATGGTATAATCACCAATACGATCCCCTTCCTTTATATCTTCAATATCCTTTTCTGAAACATCTTCTTTAGTTGTTTCTTGGGTTTGTGGTTTTGAATCTGTTTCTTCTTGTGTGGTAACTGTTTTGATAAAGTCTTCTAATTCTTCAACATTATCGATGCGCTGAAACTCATCTACCAAGATTGTTTTATTACATAACTCATCAATCCATTTTGGTAGTGATGGCATTACTTTAGAAGGCCATTTTGCTTCTGGTAACTTTCCTTTAAGATTGTTTAGTTCATAAGGTGATGAGATAGGTTCTTCACCCACAAATAACCAATACGCTAATATTCCAAAGGAATATAGATCGGATGCTCTACTTGCTTCACCAATGGTAAGTTCTAAAGCATGATAGGCTGTCGCATTTTGTTCATTAATTGTTGCTTGAACTGTATAGCCCTCTTCGTTGTGATAGGTGAAATACGCTTTCCCGAAATTACCTAACATGGCATAACCACCTCTGTAATATATATTATCTGGGTTTATATCGCGATGAAATACATTTTGCTCATGTGCCGCTTTTAAAGCCGCCATAATATTTTTAAGAATGTCTATTTTTTCTGAAAAGGTAAATTCACGGTTTTTGGCAATGTTGCGCAAAGAATCTTCTTCTAGCAAATCTGTAATTTCATAAAACAGATGGTTTTCTTCATCTAACTCGTATTGCACATTGGTGATAAACGGATTACTCTTAATATGCTCTAATGCTTTAAAGCCATTCTTAATCTTTAACTCGCGCTGTTTGAGTTCTTCTGGTGATAAGCCTTTTACTTGTAAGGTATATTCTTTGATACGTTTACGGATGGAAGATGTTACACCTTTGGGTTTTGCGAGATACTCGGTATAATAATTTTCTTGATCTACAATTTCTAGAATTTCATGGCTATAGATTTCCTTTTTCTCTTCGTTTTTCTTTTCACTGAATTTCCCTACCAGATAATCTATAATTTGTTCTTGAATATCTGTAATTGCATTGCTCCACTTACCAGCACTTTCTGGATTGGTGATGTAGTTTATTAAACGTTGGTCTAACTGAAAACTCACCTTACCTGCCTCTTTCCAAATGGATGGCTCAATGCTGTTTGGATACGATAAGGTCACCATATTTTGTATCCATGCTTTACCTAACTCTCTATCTTCCTCTTTAAGTTTAGAGGCTAATATGGCGGTTTTTATACGCCCTGTTTTAAGTGGGTTGGGTTTTTGACGATCATTAACATACCAATAGTTATCATCGCCTTCTATACGGCCTTTCCAGTCTTTGTTTTCTATATTATAAACAGCGTGTGGCGTTACCACTACAAGATCGTATTCCCAATATTGGGTTTGGTTGTTACGCGGATTGGTAGATGCTATTTCAATATTAGGAATGAGCGTATAGTCTTCTGGAAGATTCACTTCTAAAAAATCTATTAAACGCTGTTCCCCTGCATTAACAACAGCCTCAAAATAGGGTGGTTTTATGATGTTTGCCATGTTTCTATTTCGTTTTCGATTTGATTGATTGCTTGGTTTTCTTTTAAGGTAGCCTCATCCATTTTTTGTAAATACAATTCAACCTTATCATTAATAATTTTTTGATGATTATTTTCTAATACAGGTAACTCAATATTCCCAATTAAATCTTCATTTAATGTAATTATTACAGACCCAAAAGAAGATGCTTCCATACATTTCATACCATATTTAGTTTTCAGAAAACAAAACACATATTTAGGTGAAATTTTTTTAGAATCAATAACAAGTCTTAAAGCGTGTTCAGAAATAGCTGTATCAGCTAAATCATCACCAACAAGTATTGTATTGCCTACTGTTCCTGAACGTGAAATAAGAATATCATATTTACTAACCATCATTGTTTGTAAACCCGGTGTGTTCTTACTCACTTTTTTACAATCTCTTTTAGGGTTAAACAACATCATATTTGATGAGGATAAAAATGGCACTCCTTTTTCTGTATATAATCTTTTACCTCTACCTCCAACAAAAATTGATTTAGCATAAGACCATATTTCGAAATAATTTACTCCTTCTTTTTTCTCTTTCTTTAAATCTTTCCAAAGAAGTTGAAATTGTCCATCTAAACGTTTATGGAATGTATTTAATGATTTTGAGTTTAATTTGCCTGTTTGAAACCCCAAATTAACTTTAGTTGAACCAATTAACTCTTCAAAATATGCCACTCCTTCTTGCAACAATCTGTTAGCTTCTACTCGAAGTATTGAGGCTTCTTTAATTAAATTGTGTATTTGTTGTTGTTTAAATTCTGATAGAATTGGAATTGGAATATCTCTTAACATATCTTCAGAAATATAAGGTTGTACGCCTCCGGCAGCAAGCCTCCAAAAAAGCGTATTACCAAATTTTGAGGTTAAAAATGAATATATATAACCAGATTTATTTTTGTCTTTAGGTACTATTCTTATAATATTATCAGAGCCCATAGCTTCAAACTCTTCAAATTCTGAAGTTATATAAGCTGTTTGTCCAATAGCACCTACACGTCCAGTTACAATCATGCCTTCTTTTAAAAATGAAGGTTCATCATATCCGTATTTTTTAGAGTTATAATTACAACTACCTATAGGGTTTTGCCTAACTACATCTGAATTACTTAAATAGGGATAACCATACTTTTCGTCCGTATAAATTCTTTTGCTTCTACCCGCTGTGAAAATTTCTGAAGTTAAATTATCAAGATCTTCATGAGGCATTTTTCTTAATTTCTTTAGATACAATGTTCCTTCAGATAGATGGTAACTTCCATCAAACCTCATTACAGAATTAATATCTTGAAATGCTATTTTTAATGCTTTCATTATAATTCTCCTTTTAAAAATTCAAAATAGGCTTCTGTTATATTAGGTAAATCATCATCCAACTTCTTTACTTTTTCTGTTCTAGATTTTACTTTTGGTGCACTACCATCTGTTTTGTGTACGAGATATTCTTTTTCCACTCTAAACACTAACTCTGCACCATCATCATCACGCAGATAAATAGGGTTGCCACGTCTATCCTTACCCAATTTTTCGGCAATTGCCATAAACACATCATAATCTTCATCTTTATCCTGCGCTAATTGACGTTGCAGTTCACTTTTTCGTTCTAAAAACATGAGTGATGCCTGTACACCAACTTGTGGCAAAAAGGCTTCTACTGCTAAATCTATTGAGGCTAAAATTTTAAATTTATCGAGTATCCACTCTCTTACTTTTTGCATATTAGGATTCCCTAAAATTCCATCTGGCAAAACAATAGCCATTTTACCGCCTGGTTTTAAATAGTTGTAACAGGCTTCAATAAACAAAACTTCTGGTGCATTGCTATATTTACCCAGCTCGTAACGTAACGAACCATCTTCTTTATAAATAATGCCGGAATCTACCTTTACTTTTGCTCCAAATGGTGGGTTAGTAAATACCATATCAAACTTTTCGCGTGCATCAAAACCATAGGCATTGCTTTCTTCGTCCATTACCAATAGACTTTGCTTAATACTGGCCTCAATTTTTGCAATCTCGGTTGGATGCTCCCAATTTGGGTATGCTAAAGAATTAACGTGAAATATGTTGGCATGCCCATCACCAGCCATTACCATATTCATACGCGCAGCTTTTTTCAGGTCAGGATCAAAATCAAAACCAAAAATATTATTTTCGGCGTATTGTCTGACTAACTCATTAATTTGAGCACTATTATATTTAGCCTCTAACAAAGGACCCGTTAAATCTGGAAACATATCTTGTGTTAGTTGCTTACGTACATGATCAAGTACCATCACCAAGAAACCACCAGAACCACACGCAGGATCTAACACACGATGGTTTTCTTTAGGGTCTAGCATTTCTACCATCGTTTTAATGATATTACGAGGTGTAAAAAATTGACCGGCCTCTTGTTTTAAGGTATTACTCACAATGGTTTCATAAGCCATCCCCTTAACATCTACAGAGGCATCTAAAAATGAATATTTAGCGAGTTCACCTGCAATAAATGCTAAACCTTTATTGGTTAAATCTATGGCTTCGTTACCTGAAAAGACTTCAGAAAAAACCTCGTCTCCTTTTAATTCATCAAATAAGCCTTTGATACGTTTTGCTACGGCTTCCCTACCAGCATCTGTATTTTGTTCTTTAACACCAACCCAGAATTTACGACGATAACTTATGTTGTCTGGTGATGGCATAAAGCGTCTTTTTTCATCATAAAGCTTACAGAATATTAGATTTAATAATTGCCAGAAAGCATCTTTTTTGCGTCCTTCATTACCATAAATATAATCGTGTGAACGCTTGAATACTTTAATTAAAGAATCGTTGGCAGGTTTTCTACTATATGAGCGGTCGTTACGGTCTAAATCCGCAAGGGTTTCTCCTTCACCAGGGAAGTCTGAAAGGTCTGTAAATTCAAAATCTAGACCAATTTCATCTTCCTCTTTTTGTAAAAAGTGGTACGCATTACCATTTGCCCAAAGACCAAATTCGCAGTCTTCGCCAGCGGCCATAGCATTTTCTAAAGTTGCAGTCGCCCCTTTCTTCTTATCGGTAACTTTTACTTTATCATCTTGAACAACAATCATGCGAATGATATGCTCTTGAATATGTTCCTTTCCTTTTGCGAAAACCACTAATTCTAATTTTTGCTTTTTGCTTTTATCGGTTTCAGGATCAGTATAAATAATGGTGTAATCACGTTCCATATCTTCCAAATCGAAACCATATTCTTCATTTAGCATCAGAATTACTGATTGTAGATTGGTTTCTTTAGCGCTCACCTTTTTTGGTTGATTTGTAAGTACACAGAGTAATTGATTATCTTCTAATACTGTGCTGTCTTTTGTTTCTTTTATTGCTGTGGTCATATATTGACTAATTTTTTTGATTGGTTAATTGTGCATTAATGTTTTGGATGCTTTTTAACACCTCTTCATAAGTCAATGCCTTATGCGTTTCTAAAATTTGATTGATGAGCTTACTTTCTTCTTTCTTTTCTATTTCAGTAGTTAAAATCTCTGTAATACTTTGTTTGGCTTCTGGATGGTTATTTAAAACTTCATTTAGTTGTTTCCCTAATAAAGTTGCACCTCCTTTTAGAATGGTATGATCTTCTGTATATATTTCCTCAAAATATTCAAGCGATTCGTCTCTATGAATTTCTAAATAGTTTTGAAGAATAAATGCCATATCATCTGCATCTTTATTGGTTCTATGATTTCTATCTCGCCAAGCGACAACCTTTAGAATAAAAACACCTGTTAAAGAGGCAATTTGTATTTCGATATCTTCATCTATACTCACTTTTAACGCTGCATCATTCACTGCTGAAAAGCCTAAAACTGACATAGCAAATTCTTCATCTGGTGGCCAGAATATTTTATTATCCTCTTTCATGATATCGCCATAAGGCACAATATCTAAATCGAATTTTCCTAAATATTTAAAGCGTTGTTTCTGGTCGGGATCTTTAGTGAAATTAGTAAGCTTTGCCATTTCACTTTCCATGGTTTTGTATTGCTCCCAATTGTTTACTGTAATAGCAATATCCAAGTCGTGTGTTAAACGTCCGGAACTTTCGTTATGCAATTCCATAATAATATCTCTTGCTGTAGCACCAATGACAAAAAAGGAAATTTCAGAGTCTTTGAAAAACTCTGTTAATTCCTGAAGAATCGGCTTTAGTAGCGGATGGTTGAATTTATTACTGGATATGTTGTAACTCATTTTCAAATATTTCGTTAGCTATTTCAACATTTCTCCCGTAACCGCTATTCATTAAATCTGTATATATTAATAATGCTGGTGTTATGTTCATGTTTATATCATCATTTTTCCAAAATTTTTGACATACCTCAACATTGCCTGTTTTATCTGGAACCAAGCGCAATGCTTTTGCAATTTCAGGTAATTCAAGATTACTATAAATTGTAAATTCCTGTGGTCTTAAATTATCAGTAAACATAGCACCCGCAGGCTCACCGCCCCAAAGGATTTCGCCTTGGTTTTGGTTTATAAGCATGTGACGCCAATTTTGAGCCATATCTGGGTCTATGAATTTCATTCGACTTCTTATGATTCGTGGTTTTAAAACTGTGTTAAACTCAACTAACCATCGCTCCAAGAGTTCTTCCTTATTTTTAAGCACTCTTTTATCCTTTGTCTTAATTAAATAGTTAAGCTCTTCAAGTTCTGCCATTACATTACTCACTGATCCCAAAGACACACCTACTCTATGCGCTATCTCACGATATGAATGCTGTAGATTCTCTGGTTCACTCAATAAGTGAAAGATAATTTTAACTCCTGCTTCCTGGAAAGCACGAGATTGATTTGTTTTATGTTTACTGGCTCTTTTTTGACCATCTACATAAATCATTAAATCATCTTTACTAATAAAAGCGTTACCAGCTGTGTCTATATAATTAAATCCTCTCTCCTTTAATTGACTGGCAGCCTCCTTTGAAATATAATCAGCAATAAATATTATCGGTCTATTACTGGTATTTCTAATATCCTCAAGTTGAGATAGAATTAGCCCTTGATTAGAAGTTCTCATAGCTGATTTTGCCTCAACAACAAATTGAATATTTTTGATATTCAAAATAGCATCATAGTTAGCTCTTGATGTTTCAATATCTATTGGTATTTTGATAACACTCTCAAGATTCGCTACTGCTTCATATATAAAATCATTATTGCGATACATAGTCCTTTGTTCATTTTTTTAGACTGTTCAGTGACAATGAACATTCAAATATAATGAACATTAGGTTTAAATGCATCATATTATTCTATTTTTTATTGAAAACTTTTAAGTTGAAATATTTATCTGTTTTATTTAGATGGATTTTGCTCAACTTAATTACTTGGAAGAATTAACAGCAGTTTATTATATTTTTATTCGGGAAATATTATAATAAATTCTAACTTGTCTCATGGCCATCTATTTTTTTTAAACTTACTGGAACAAGTTTATGCCCAAACATTATTAAAACCTGATTCACTTTATCTAGGTTTAAATTGGTTTTATTTTGCTCTATTTTTCTTATTACAGTAAGTGCGATTCCTGCTCTATCGGCAAACTCTTCTTGGGTTAAACCAACTTCTTTTCTACGCTCTTTTACAAAATCTGACAATTCTTTCATTATATGCAATTGAATATAATTTTAGATAAATATACTAAATTATATGTAAATACATATAATTTTTATTAAAACACTGTTTTTATATGCAATTGAATATAATTACTGTTGTCCTCGCCATGTTGTCTAGATACAGAAATGATAAATAAATTAGAATATCTTATCATTCAATAAAGTTATGATAAGAAAATGCGTTTTTCTTATCATTGTAAATTATACCTGCGCTACGATTTTAAAATAATTTGATTATTATTCATATTGCAAACGTTCTCTTAAAAATTTTATAGCCAAATTTTGCTCTCGTACTTTACCGACCCTAATTGCATCT
>TARA_R110002096_G_scaffold120749_5_pt1 | contig 22657 bp, 24 predicted proteins | sample TARA_R110002096 | Tara Oceans TARA_R110002096 (sample SAMEA4397295) | marine metagenome | biome: Polar Biome; feature: [DCM] deep chlorophyll maximum layer (ENVO:01000326); material: water (ENVO:00002006), including particulate matter (ENVO:01000060) such as... | depth 35 m
AGTATCCAGCCCTTGAGAGTAATCGCCGCCGCCACGAAGCATTACGCCGCGTGTTTGGCGTGATGGTCGAGGATGTGATCCACACGTCGACAAACCTGATCAAAAACAGCGGCGCAAACACCGCCCAAGACATCCGTAACCTGTCCGCGCCCGTCATTCGTTTTTCGGATGCGTTATTTGCCGATCTGCAACAAATTCGCGCGTTTTTGTTTGAAAACATGTACCGATCTGATCGCGTCAACGTTATGCGCGTGCGATCCGAGCAGGTGGTATCGGGTTTGTTCGATGCATTCATGAACGACGCCACATTATTGTCGCCCCAATGGGCCAGCGACGGCGATGACCACACCCGTGCACGGTTGATTTCGGATTATATGGCGGGGATGACGGATGGGTACGCAGAAAAGCGGTTTACGCAACTCCATGCTGGCACATAACGCGCCCATGTGTTACATCGCGGGCAATCAATTTTGGACAGACCGATGAACTTATTCGCTGATATCAGAACCCTTGTTTTATCCTCGCTTGAGGCGATGCAAACTGCTGGCACGTTGCCTGCGGATTTGGATTTCGCAAATGTAACCGTGGAACCACCGCGCGATGCGTTACACGGCGATATGGCGACGAATGCGGCGATGGTTTTGGCGAAACCGGCACGCGCCAATCCACGCGCGATTGCCGATGCGTTGGCTACATTATTGGTGGCGGATGATCGCGTGGCGTCCGCCGATGTGGCGGGGCCGGGGTTTTTGAACCTGCGTTTGGCGCCAGATTTATGGCGCGGTGTAATTCCCGTAGCGGTTGCTGCGGGCGCTGATTTTGGGCGCTCTGACATGGGGGCGGGGCTGAAGGTAAATGTGGAATACGTGTCGGCCAATCCAACGGGCCCATTGCACGTGGGTCATACACGCGGCGCGGTTTTTGGTGATGCATTGGCCAGTTTGTTGGATTTCGCAGGCTATAAGGTAACGCGCGAATATTATATCAATGACGGCGGCGCACAGGTCGATGTTTTGGCACGTTCCGCGTATTTGCGATACCTAGAGGCGAACGGCCAACAGGTTGAATTCGTTGACGGAACTTACCCCGGTGACTATCTGGTGGATGTTGGCGTAGCGTTAAAGGAAAAATACGGCGACAGTTTGGTGGACAAACCTGAATCCGAATGGCTGGCTGATTTACGTCTGTTTGCGACGGAAAAAATGATGGATTTGATCCGCGCTGATTTAGCGATATTGGGTATCAAAATGGACGTGTTTTTCAGCGAGAAATCACTGTATGGTACCGGGCTGATCGAAAGTGCGATCAATGATTTGGATGGCAAGGGTCTGATTTACGAAGGCGTTTTGGAACCCCCAAAAGGCAAAAAACCCGAAGATTGGGAGCCGCGCGAACAAACCTTGTTTAAATCAACAGATCACGGCGACGATGTTGATCGGCCTGTGAAAAAATCGGACGGTGCATGGACGTATTTTGCCCCCGATATTGCGTATCATTATGACAAGGTACAACGCGGATTCGATCAATTGATCGACGTGTTTGGCGCGGATCACGGTGGTTATGTCAAACGGATGAAAGCGGCGGTTTCTGCCCTGTCTGATGGGCGTGTACCGTTGGATATTAAGCTGACGCAGTTGGTGAAATTATACAAGGACGGCGTTCCGTTCAAAATGTCCAAACGGGCGGGCACATTTGTGACCCTTCGGGATGTGGTTGAACAGGTGGGCGCGGATGTGACCCGTTTCGTGATGCTGACCCGTAAAAACGACGCACCCTTGGACTTTGATTTCGCCAAGGTTCAAGAACAATCCAAGGATAATCCAGTATTTTATGTGCAATACGCCCATGCGCGGATTAATTCGGTGCTGCGCAAAGCGGCCGATGCAAATATCGCGATGAATGCGGGTGATTTGTCGACCTTGTCCCATGTTGGTGAAATGACGCTTGTGAAAAAGCTGGCCGAATGGCCGCGTTTGTTGGAATTGGCCGCAAAACACAATGAACCCCACCGTGTGGCATTTTACCTGTACGAATTGGCGGGCGATTTGCACGCCCTGTGGAATATCGGCAAAGATGCCCCTGAAACCCGTTTTTTACAGGATGATGTGGATGTTACAGGGCAAAAATTGGCACTGATTAGCGCGGTTAAAGCAACACTTGCGGCGGGACTTGGAATTCTGGGTGTCACACCAATTGACGAAATGCGTTAAATCGGTCTAAAACAAGCCAAGCCCATAAGGGCAAGGGGCATAAGACCCCAATTGGAGCGACCATGAGCAGGTTTTTAAATACATTGGCGTCCGTGACGTCACTCGCAGCATTCGCAGGTGTGGTTTATTGGGGCATTTCACTGTCTCAATTGGACCCGAACGATGTTCCCGTCATCAAAAAGGCAATGGGCCCCGCGCGGATTGCACCAGATGATCCAGGTGGCCAACAAGCCAACTTTCAAGGTCTATCCGTGAACGAGATTCAAACCGCAGGCGGTGCAGGTAAACCCGCAGATAAAATTTATCTGGCACCCAGCCCACGTCCCTTTCAAAACGAGGACATTGCCGGTTTAAAACAGCCAGAGCCCACAAATGTGATTGCACAACCAGATCAATCGCCGGTTTTGAAACAAAATCAATTTGATCCAATTCCCGTATCATTAATTGTTGATGAACCCACAGAATTGCCCAAGGTGAATTTGAATGCACCTGATGCGGCATCAGTGCAAAACGATGAAACCGTTTCGGATGTGAAACAGGTGGCCGCGACCATCATTGACACATCCATGCGCAGACCCGCGCGTCGACCAAGTGGTTTGAATTTGACCACAACAAAAGTTAACCGCGTCGCAGCAACAGCAAAACCAAGCGTCGATGCAAAAATCGCCGCCGGCACAGTATTGGTGCAACTGGGCGCATTCGATGCCGAAGTGGTTGCAACCGTTCAATGGGGCGCACTTCAGGCGCGGCATGCGGATTTATTAGGCAGCAAAAGCCCACTGATCCAAAAGGCGAAAAAGGGTAGCAAAACATTCTACCGCTTACGCATCAGCGGTTTTGACAATCGTGACGCCGCGCGGGGTTTATGCACCGCGCTGAAGGCACGCGGCACGGATTGTATCCCTGTGACGACACGTTAATGGCCCCCAATGCGGCGATTTTCGGCTGTGCAGGCACAACCTTGTCCGCCCCCGAGCACGCATTTTTCGCGGATGCGCAACCTTGGGCGTTTATCCTGTTTGCACGCAATCTGGACACGCCCGATCAAATTCGAAAACTATGTGTTGATCTGCGCGAATCCGTGGGGCGAAATGCACCGATCCTGATTGACCAAGAAGGTGGCCGCGTTGCCCGTCTGCGGGCACCGCGATGGCGCGCATGGTTACCACCCATGGAACAAATGGCCAATGTGTCACCTGACAACGCCCGCCAAGCCATGGTGTTACGGTATCGTTTGATTGCGCATGAATTGCACGCCCTTGGGATCGATGTGAACTGTGCGCCGATGTTGGATGTGCCTACGCCAGATGCGCATCAGATCATCACCAACCGCTGTTATGGCACCGTGCCTGATACCGTTGCCGAAATGGGCCGCGCATGCAGTGAGGGTTTATTGGCCGGGGGTGTTTTGCCGATTATTAAACACATTCCGGGTCATGGCCGTGGATCAAGCGACAGCCATTTTGAATTGCCTGTCGTTGATACCGATGCGGAAACATTGGACAGGGTCGATTTCGAGCCATTTCGCCGTCTGTCCGACCTGCCGATGGCGATGACCGCGCATATTGTTTACACCGCCTTTGACCCCGCCGCTTGTGCCACGGTTTCGTCGACGATGATCGATATTATTCGCGATTCCATCGGCTTTGACGGGTTGTTGATGACCGATGATCTGTCGATGAAAGCGCTGAAAGGTTCGTTCGCTGAACGCACCAGCGCGTCGTTGCGCGCGGGTTGTGATGTGGTGTTGCATTGCAACGGTGATATGGATGAGATGCGCCAAATCATGAGCAGTGTGGCCACGCTGTCGGGCGATGCGATGGCGCGTGCCACCCGCGCCGAAAACATGCGAAAAGCACCGCAACCTTTCGACGTTGCAGGTGCAGATAGTCTGTTTGCTTCCTTGCTGTAAACACCGCTTTCGCGCAATATGTGCGGATTATGGAATCACAAGACACATCACATATCAGCGTTGAACAACGTGTTGCCGCCGAAAGCCTGGTCATTGATGTTGACGGGTTCGAGGGGCCGTTGGATGTGTTGTTGACCCTTGCGCGGACCCAAAAAGTGGACATGCGCAAGATTTCGGTTTTGCAATTGGCGCGTCAGTATTTGGTGTTCGTCGAAGAGGCAAAGCGCATTCGGCTGGAATTGGCCGCGGATTATTTGGTGATGGCGGCGTGGCTGGCATTTATCAAATCACGCCTGTTATTACCCCAAGACCCATCCGAGGACGGCCCATCAGGCGAAGAGTTGGCAGCGCACCTTGCGTTTCAGTTGGAACGCCTTGAAGCGATGCGCAGATCAGCCGCCAAATTAATGGCACGCGATCAATTGGGACGCGATTTTTTCGCCCGCGGCATCACCCAAGATGTCACCCGCAAGCGCACCGTGATTTACAAAGCAACCGTTCTGGATTTGATGCAGGCCTATGCCCGTCTGCGCACCAAGGAAAATTTCAAACCGCTTCATTTGGATGAACGCGATAAAATTTTCACTATGGAACAGGCGATGGATCGGATGAAGGGGCTGATTGGCCACGCGATTGAATGGGGCACATTGCAACAATTCCTGCCCGATGAATGGAAAAACGATCCCAAACTGCGCCGCTCTGCCACTGCATCAACCTTTGCTGCGATGTTGGAATTGGTGAAACTGGGCAAACTGGATTTACGCCAAACCGACACATTCGCCCCCATCGAGATCAGACGAAAAGAGCCATAAAATGAACGACAGACCATCATCCCCACTTGAGAGCCTGTTCGAAGCCCCCCCAATGGCCGAGCAAGAGCGCATGGTCGAAGCAATCCTGTTCGCCACCGCCGAACCGATCAGCAAACAAGTGTTAGAGGGGCGATTGCCACACGGTTGTGACGTGGGCGAAGCCTTGACGCATGTTAAAAAACGCTACGAGGGTCGGGGTGTGAATTTGGTGCGTGTTGGCGAAGGATATGCATTGCGCACCGCACCCGATCTGGGTTTCTTGATGCAAAAAGAAAGTGTCGAAACCCGCAAACTGTCGCGCGCCGCGATCGAAACATTGGCGATCATCGCATACCACCAACCCGTCACCCGTTCCGAGATTGAAGAAATTCGCGGCGTATCCGTGTCCAGCGGCACGATTGATATGTTGTTGGAATTGGAATGGATCAAATTGGGGCGACGACGCATGACACCGGGGCGGCCTGTGACATTCGTGGTCACCCAAATCTTCCTTGATCATTTTGGCATGGAAAGTCCCAAGGATTTACCGGGCATCAAAGAATTGCGCGATGCAGGCCTGTTGGACAACCGCCCACCACCGGGTGCAATTCCGGGTGTGGTGTCTGATGATGTGGACGCGGATGAAGTTGATGATCAGGATGATATGTTTGAGTAATTGAAACTGCATTAAACCACGACCAAATTGGTGTGATAATGACTTTGTCGATATTTGGAGCATATGGATTTTTACTGGCAATCTCAAAGAGATACAGAATTGATTCGATTAAAATGTTTAAAATGGAAAAGTCATCTATACAGGTGGCAATTGAACATCCGCTGGCAGTTATGGCACATATATTGTCGGTACTAGTCCCCCCTTATCTTATGGGTCGGCCTTTTTAAGTTACCTCAATATTTGTTTGTGTTTTCCAAAGGCTCAAGGCTTCTGAAAATGCTTAGACAGTTTCAAACCCTGACCCTGATAATTCGATTTCAAATCTGCGCCGTATAAAACATCGGGTACATCCGCCATGCGTTCATAAACCAAACGCCCCACGGATTGCCCGTGTTCCAATGCGAACGGTGCCTCGTGACAGCGCACTTCCAACACGCCACGCGATCCTTCGCCACCCGCGCTTGCGTTGCCAAATCCGGGATCGAAAAAGCCAGCGTAATGCACGCGAAATTCGCCGACCATGGCCAAATAGGGTGCCATTTCGGCCGCGCAATTTGGCGGGATATGAACCGCCTCGCGGCTGACCAGAATGTAAAATGCACCGGGGTCAAGGATGATGCGTTTATTCTTAGCGTACACAGGTTCCCAATATTCATCGACGGCGTAATGATCGATATTATCCAAATCAATCAAACCCGTATGGGGTTTCGCGCGGTAGCCAACCAAGCCGTTGGGCAAATCAAGATCGACAGAAAATCCAAGACCCTGATCGATCTGCGCAGTGCCATCAACCAGCCCAATGTCGTTGTGCATATCCGTCAATTCCGCATCCGACAAAATCGATTGCCCCTGTCGGAACCGAATTTGGTTCAGGCGCATACCGGGGCGGACAAGGATGGAAAAACTGCGTGGTGAAATTTCGGCGTACAACGGGCCGGTGTATCCTGCCTCGATCCGGTCAAACTCGATGCCATTGTCGACGATGCAACGGGTGAATAAATCAACGCGGCCTGTCGAACTCTTGGCGTTGGCCACGGCGTTCACATCTGCGGGCAGGTTCAGCGATTCCATCAAGGGCACGACGTAAACACAGCCTTTTTCCAAAACCGCACCGTTCGTCAAATCGACCTCGTGCATTTGAAAAGCTGCCAGACGTTCGGCCACCGTATTCCCATGACCCGCCAAAAATGACGCACGGACACGGTATGCTTTGCGACCCAATCGTAAATCCAAGCTGGCGGGTTGCACCTGATCTGTGGGGCAGGGATCAGTGACGTTGATGGCACCGTTTTTCAGCATCATTTCGATGGTTTGACTTGGTAATACGCCTGTCATAACGCTGATGTCCCCCCGGGGTTTATCCCCCATGGGGGCAGGTAATTGGTCGGGCTAGCAGGGTTCGAACCTGCGACCTCTCGTCCCCCAGACGAACGCGCTACCAGACTGCGCTATAGCCCGACTTGGGGTGGTTATATCGGCGATTTCGCCGTGCGCAAGTGCGAATACAGACCTACATCGCGTCAAGGCGACGTTTCATGCGGTTTCGAATGCGTTGCAGCTGGAAATACATATCTTCGATGTCCAAAATCTGTTTGTCGGCGATCTGTGAACGGGCTTTAAGGTTTTCCAACTCGGCCACTGTGCTGTTTGCCAAACCATCGGCGGTTTCATCGGCGTATACGCGCGAAATGGCATTGCTGATGAAGTCGCGCGCGTTGTTTTCGCGTTGCGGTTCGCTGTGATCGGTGGTGTCCGGCGCGGGTGCGTCGGCGATGGTGTCCATGACCAATGGGGCTGTGGGTAATGCCTGTGCAGGTGTTTGCTCGGCGTCTCTTTGTGTGGGCGTGAAAACCGGTTGGATAGTTTCTGTCACTGGATCTGATAAAACATGGGGGGTATCGTCGCCCAATTTTAAGACATCCGTTTTGTCATCTTTGGGTGTTTCAACCACCACGTCCTGTGTTTCATGCGCATCCTCGGATGTGGCAAGTTTTGCGGCTTTGCGCAACTTGCGGCGTCCCTTTTCGGGGAAGGTGGGTTCGGGGGAATGGGTTTCGACGCTGCTTTCGCCATCCTCTTTGATCATATCTTTGACGGCGGCGATGGTTGTACCTTTGTCGTGCAACAACACTTTGATACCGCCGATCAATTTCAGATCCTCGGGGCGGTAATAACGTCGCCCACCGGCGCGTTTGACGGGTTTGATTTGGGGGAACTTACTCTCCCAAAACCGCAGAACGTGTGATGGGGTATCCAACCAATCCGAAACCTCGGTGATTGTGCGAAATGCCTGTGCTCTTTTACGTGCCATTGGAGGCCTGCTTATTTGTTGCCTGCAGCTACTCTGTCTTTCATCGTGTGTGATGGGCGAAATGACAGGACGCGGCGGGGATGGATGGGAACTTCTTCGCCGGTTTTCGGATTGCGACCGACACGCGCGGTTTTATCGCGAATGTTAAATGTGCCGAAAGAAGAGATTTTGACATTCTCGCCACGAACCAGCGCGTCAGAGATGTGTTGTAAGACACTTTCGACAAGATCAGCTGATTCATTGCGCGATAATCCGACTTCTTCGAACACAGCTTCTGCTAGGTCCATACGTGTTAGTGTTTCATCGGACATTCAAGTTCCCCCACAATCTTTGGCTAAGTTATTTGCAACAAGTGCCACAAGTCAACTAAAACAGGCGCTTACAGGGTGAAAAGGCGCTTACCAGCGGAAAATAACCGCTCCCCACGCCAATCCACCGCCTATTGCCTCGGTTAAAATCAATTCCCCGCGCTTAATTTTACCTTCATTTACGGCCACAGACAGCGCCAAGGGAATCGATGCGGCGGATGTATTGCCGTGATCGTGGACCGTCAGGATGACTTTTTCCATCGGGACGCCCATCTTTTTGGCGGTACTTTTGATGATCCGTAGGTTTGCCTGATGGGGAACGACCCAATCGACATCGGCGGCGGTCACACCGGCGCGTGCCATCACGGTTTCACCCGCTTGGGCCAATTTGCCGACCGCGTGTTTGAACACTTCTTGGCCTTGCATGCGCAACACGCCGGTCGTTTGCGTGGTGGAAACGCCGCCATCCACATACAACAGGTCGTTGAATTTGCCATCGGATGATAATTCGCATCCCAATATACCGCGATCCGCGGATATTCCCGCGCCTTCTTGGGCTTCAAGAATGACTGCACCTGCACCATCGCCGAACAACACACAGGTTGTGCGATCTTCCCAATCCATGATGCGTGAAAATGTTTCTGCGCCAATCACCAGAACCCGTTTGGATTGCCCCGCGATGATCAATGAATTGGCGGTGGTCATCGCAAAGGCAAAGCCTGCGCAAACCGCCTGAACATCAAATGCAAATCCCGATGTCATGCCCAACCCTGCCTGCACTTTGGTGGCGGTCGACGGGAATGTTTGATCGGGTGTGGATGTGGCCAAAACAATGGTGTCGACGTCGTTTGCGGTAAGGTTTGCGTTTTTTAATGCATCTTTGGCAGCTTCGATCGCCAGATCGGATGTAAATTCACCTTCTGCGGCGAAATGGCGGCGTTCGATGCCTGTGCGGGTCACAACCCATTCGTCACTGGTATCAACAGTTTGCGCCAATTCAGTATTGGTAACGACCCGTTTAGGAAGATAGTGCCCTGCACCTACTGGAACTGCTCTGATCATTTTGTCCATAACCTATTCGTTTTCAAAACTACTTTCGCCGCCTAAGCCAGCAGATGCAACCCGTACCGCAAGTTTTTCGCTAAATCGTTCTTCGGCCAATTGATAGGCAAGGGTAATTGCCGCTGCGATACCGACGGCATCCGCTGCGCCGTGGGATTTTACGACCGTGCCATTCAAGCCCAAAAACACACCGCCGTTTTTGCGCCGTGGATCAATGCCCCGACTGAACCGTTTCAGGGGGACGATGGCGAACAATGCGCCCAAGCTTGATAGCCAAGTGGCTTTAAAGCTGGCGCGCATGGCGTCGCTGATCATTTTTGCAGTGCCCTCGCCAGTTTTTAGGGCGATATTTCCAGTGAACCCGTCGGTGACGATGACGTCGACACGATCGGATGGAATATCGCTGCCTTCAACGAAACCGACATATTCATAATCACCACCAACAAAGGTTTCGGTGATCAGTTCGTGCGCTTCTTTTAATTCAGGGCGACCTTTGTGTTCTTCGGTGCCGACATTCAGCAATCCAACGCGCGGGCGTTTCAACCCAAAACCGTTGCGCGCATAAGATGCGCCCATCAAGGCGTATTTCAACAAATCGGGGGCATCGGCGCGAATATCGGCACCCACGTCCAACATCACGTTAAATCCGCTTGGATTGGTGGATGGCCACAGAATCGCAATGGCGGGGCGGTAAACACCGGGCAATTTGCGCAGGCGGATCATGGATATGGCCATCAACGCGCCTGTGTTGCCACAGGAAACAGCCACGGCGGCCTCTTTGGATTTCACCGCGTCAATGGTGCCCCACATTGAGCTGTCCTTGCCATGGCGCATCGCATGGCTTGGTTTGTCGTCCATGGTAATGACATCGGGTGCATGACGGATTTCGCAAATGGCAGACAGATTTGCGCGCTTGGCAATCAAAGGTGTCAATATTGCCTGATCGCCGTGGACGATGAATTTGATTTTGGGGTGTTGTTTCGCCGCGTGGGACATGCCCAATACAACGGTTGCCGGACCCTTGTCGCCGCCCATGGCGTCGACGGATACGGTAATACTATCTGTAGCAGAGGTGGGACTGATCCTGTTGGCGGTATCGCTCATGGTGGATCAGTCCCTAATTTTTATGCCGCGTCGTCGTCTAGGTCGATGTCGTCAGCGATTGTGACGACGGAACGGTCGTCATAGTGGCCACAAGCGCCACAAACGTGGTGAGGGCGTTTTAGTTCGCCGCAGTTACCACATTCGTTAGGGTTGCCTGCAACCAATGAATCGTGTGAGCGACGGTTGCCGCGACGCGAACGTGTAATTTTACTTTTAGGGACAGCCATGTCACTACCTCGAAATTATCAGGCTTGCGCCTTGAGCGATGCAGAGCTTGTCGACATGGTTATGCCTCTTCGACTCTGCTTGAATGAAGAGCCGCGAACATACAAAAAATATGCGAATTCGCAAGCCCTATTCGTAAAAAAACCAAACCACTGTGTTTGGTTCCATGAAAACCTATTATTCTTTCATTTTATCCTTCAACGCGGCCAACCCAGCAAAGGGTTTTACCGCATCATCCGTCAATGGAACAACACCGTCAGGTGCGGCCAAAACGGGATCAAATGCAATGCCATCTTTGCGCGGGAAATCATCCAAATGCAAGGACACTGTTTCTAATGCCAAATCCAGCAGGTTAATTTCTACTGGAATCTCTTCGGCTTCGTCGTCCAACGCCTCTTCGGACACGAACTCTTGCTCGTGCGCTGCGAAATCGGACAGGTAGCGTCGCGAGATGTCCACATCCAGACGGGTTTTGACGTCCTCCATTGTCACCACACAGGCTTGGATCGTACTGGCACCGACCGTTGCCTCCAAACGCCAATTCTTGCCACCCTCGGCCTGAATTTTGCCCGTGATTGTTAATTTGGACAGGGCGCGTAATTCCATTGCGGGTAAATATTGCGCCAACTGATCCGCCTCCCAACGCAACGCAAAGTTGCGTGGTTTGTTCTGAGACAACTCGGAAATGATTAAAATGTCGTTTTGTGGCGAAGATATCTTCGAAATATCGCTCATTTTGCGCATTCCTTGGTTTTCGTATGGTCGCGGGGCACAAGTTATTTGATTGTCGGACACGCACGGGTTATGTGAATAAGAACACCAGTTAAGGGCGCACGTCACGAATGTCAAAATCTGCTTTCAAATTTGGCATTGCTGCCATTACCACTCTTACGATTTCGGGTTGCACCGCAACCTATCGCGATCACGGTTATATCCCGCTGGATTCGGACTTAGAACAGATTGTGGTTGGCGTTGATAACCGCGACACTGTCCAAGAGGTGTTGGGTTCCCCGATCAGTTCCGGTGTTTTGGATGACGGTGCAATTTTTTATATTGCGACGCGAATCAAAAATTTAACATTTTATGCACCCAAAGTGGTGGACCGCACCATGTTGGTTGTTTCGTTCGACGATGCAGATCAAGTGGCCAATATCGAAAAATTCGGATTGGAAGATGGGCGCGTGATAACCTTGTCGCGCCGTGTCACAACGGGCGCCGTCAAAGGGCCAAAACTGTTAAAACAAATTTTGGGTAACATTGGCAACTTTGATGCGGCAGGCGCATTGGGTGGTTAATGCCGAACGCGCGGTGTGATCTGTGCCACAATATTTCATGGGTTCGCCATTATTTAAGGGCGGCTGGGTAAATGCGTCATATGAAACCGACCATACAGAATCATTACAGGGCGCTGATAACCCGCGCGGTGGGTGATGTGCACCAAGCACAGCAATTGCGCCGCCTGTGTTTTGGTGTCGGGAATGCTGACACCGACCAAGATGCGTTTGATGATACCTACCAACATGTTCTGATATATGACGACGCGACCGATATGTTGGTTTGCACCTTTCGGTTTATACATCTGCAAAATGGCGCGGATGTAATGCAGACGTACAGTGGCGCATATTATGATTTGTCGCCGCTGTTAAATTTGCAGGCACCGTTGATTGAAATGGGACGGTTTTGCGTTCATCCTGACCGCAATGATCCCAATATCCTGCGCTATGCGTGGTCAATTTTAACGCAATATGTTGATCAACATGAAATTGCGCTGTTGTTTGGCTGCTCGTCGTTTGCAGGCACCGATGTCACGCGGTACGGCGATACGTTTGCGATGTTAAAACAGCGTTATTTGGCGCCACCCCATTTGGCACCAGTGGTTAAATCCGCGCATATTCACGCTTTTGGTCACACCGCGCTCGACCCTGATTTTGATGTGCGGCAGGCGCTTAAACACATGCCGTCATTGTTGCGTACTTATCTGGCAATGGGGGGGCGGGTCAGCGATCACGCGGTGCTGGATTATGGGCTGAACACAATTCATGTTTTTACGGCTGTCGAGATTGATAAAATACCCACCGCACGCAAACGGTGGCTTCGTGCCAGCGTGATTTAACCGCCTGTGTGGCTCATGTGGCGGGTCATTTGACCGTCCACAACCTGGCGTGAGTAATCGAAATCATGGCCTTTGGGTTTTGTGGCAATGGCGGCGTGAATGGCCTGAACCAGCACCGCATCATCGGTATTTTCGCGCAATACTTTGCGCAGATCCACCTGATCCTCTTGACCTAAACACTGATATAATTCACCGGTACAGGTTAACCGTACGCGATTACAGCTCTCGCAGAAATTATGGCTTAGGGGGGTGATAAATCCAATTTTTTGACCCGTTTCCTGTAACCGCACATACCGCGCAGGGCCACCGGTCTGTTCGTCCGTATCAACCAACGTCCAGGTTTTTGCCAATCGGGCGCGTAAATCGGACAATGGCCAATATTGATCCAACCGATCCTCGTTCCCGATGTCGCCCATGGGCATGACCTCGATGAAGGTCAAATCCATGTCTCGGCTGGCGCACCATTCAACCAAATGTTCCAACTCGACCTCGTTAAAACCCTTCAGCGCGACTGTATTAATTTTGACGCGAATCCCCGCATCCAGCGCGGCATCAATCCCATCCAGCACCTGTGCCAAACGACCCCAGCGCGTAATATCCGCGAATTTTTGCGCGTCCAGCGTATCCAGCGAAATATTGATCCGTTTTACACCGACAGCGGCCAGTTGATCCGCAAATTTGCGTAACTGTGATCCGTTTGTGGTCAATGTCAGCTCTTCCAACGCGCCCGTTTTCAGATGGCGCGAAATCGAGGTGAAAAATTCCATAATTCCACGACGCACCAAGGGTTCGCCGCCCGTGATACGCAATTTACGCACCCCTTGGGAAATAAACGCACTACACATGCGATCCAATTCTTCTAACGTCAGCAATTCGGCCTTGGGCAAGAAATTCATGTTTTCCGACATGCAATAAACACAGCGGAAATCACAACGATCGGTGACGGACACGCGCAAATATGTAATTGCGCGGGCAAACGGATCAATTAATTTGGGTGCATCACTCATAGGGCGCAAGCTATGCTCCTGCGCGCAGGTGCGCAAGGCCGATCACAGGAATTTACAAGCCTCGTTAATCGCAAACGGCTTTAATACCGCGCCATGTGTTTCCAAAAACGACAACACGCGGGGCGCGTCATGTTTGGACAGGGTCGCCAACCACACCGCAACGGTATTTTGGATCATCCACTCAGAATCGGCGGCCAAATCACCCATCCACGATAAAACCTGATCGCGACGCGCCAAATCATCGGGTTTTGGGTTGTTCAATTTTGTTAGGGGCAGGGTGATCATCAACGCGCTACGGCGTTCCCAAACGTCATCGGAGGTGATCCAACCCGACACCTCGGCCATACGGTCAGGGTGCGCCATCAAACGACGGGCGCCAGCACCACACGCCGCATCCGCAATCACCGCATGATCCAGCTCGGTAATCCAACGTGTGATTTCAGCCCAGACATGATCGTCTGGATTAATCCGTGCTTGGGTCAGTAATTTCGCCGCCGCAATCCGTGCCTCGTGAATATTGCTGTCCCATAATTCCGCGGCCAAGGCTGTACGCGCCGTGCCATCAATTTCCGTACGCCACTGCTTATACAACGTATCAATCTCTTGGTTCGAGACACCCAAATAAGGGCGATCAATCTTGTACGAATTCAACATCTTCGCCGCCTTTTCGGGGTTCGCGTGGGCGTTGAGTTGTTCCAATGCTTGGGTCGCAGTAATCATAATATCCTCGGGCATATGTTGGCACCTTGTGCACCGAAGGGATGCGCAGTTCAAGGTGCAATGCAAAAGGCTGTTTCCAAAGGTATTGGTTTGAAAAATTGGACTTTGACCCGATTTCGACCTAGTCTTGGGGCAGAATTTTATGAAAGGTTTGCCCTGAAATGCGGACACTTCGCTTAACACGTGCGCTGGTTGATAAGATCCCGAATACAATTCCTGATCCGGGTCCCATGGCAGAGATCGCAGATTTACAAACCGACGAAGCGCGGGCAGAGGTGTTGCGCGGTGTCCTTGAAACTGGCCCTGATCACGATGCGTGTTGGATTTTTGCCTTTGGTTCGTTGATGTGGAAACCCGATGCGATATTACATCAAAAGAGACGCGCGCGTGTCAAAGGATGGCATCGGGCATTTTGCCTTGGGCCCGATACACGCTATCGTGGGAACCCTGACGCGCCGGGGCTAATGTTATCACTGGAACAAGGTGGTGAATGTGACGGGATCGCATTTCGTTTGGATGAAAACGATGTCCCTGCATGTTTAGCAAGTTTGATTGACCGTGAACCACCCATTCCGCCCATTTGGGTCGATGCAGAAACGGATCAGGGCGCGGTGCGTGCGCTTGCTTTTGTATGCAATCCAGACAAATTTGGCTATGTCGGTGGTCTGTTGCCCGAACAGATCGCGCATCAAATTGCCCCTGCCGTGGGCATGTTCGGCTCGATGGCCGACTATGTATTAAATACCGCAACCCACCTTGAAGAAATGGGTATCCAAGACGACGTCGTGTGGCAAATGCAAGACCTTGTCGCGCGTGAACTAGAGAGGTTGCCATAGGAAAATCATGATAGGAACGAAGTCGTGAAAACCCGCAAGAAACGGGTCGTTGTGTTTATGTCGTTTCGTTAAACGAATCTAAACAAATCCAAGGACACCCCTATGCCATTTCAAATCCACGCCCTGCCACATGACCCATTCACAAAATACTTCGGCTATGACGCCGCGCAATTGGCCGCGCATGGTGCGCATTTGGAAACGGTTACCGAATACCCAGGCACCCCGTGTCGGGTCAGCTTGGCAGATGCTCAGGTTGGTGAGACGGTTTTGTTGGTAAACTATGACCACCAACCCGAAAACACGCCGTACCGCGCATCGCATGCGATTTTTGTGCGACAGGGCATGGAACAGGCTACAGTGGCCGCGAATACTGTTCCCGATGTCCTGTCCACGCGCCTGTTATCCATCCGTGGGTTTGATGAAACGCATTACATGCGTGTGGCGGATGTGGTGGATGGTGCTGTTCTGCGTGCGGCGTTGGATGCGATGTTTGAAGACAGTGAAATTGATTATATCCATGTGCATAACGCGAAACAGGGATGTTTCGCCGCGCGTGTCACGCGGAGCTAATTTTCAAAGCACTATTTTGATATATGTGTTTTATTACAATTACTTAACTAGATGTCCACGTGTGGACACCTTGCTTATTTATTCACATGACCCGCACATTGACTGTACAAATAGTCCAAATTTTTCTTGGGCGTGCGATCAATAATCCGTTGTCCCTGATCACCATGATGCAGGATATTATAGATCATCCCATAGATCGATTTCATATTTTTACGATCCTTAATCTTTAGATTGTAATCAGATATATTCAACCACCGATCAGGCGCACCTGAAATGATCTTGTCCATTTGTGCAGTCACTTCAGCAATGTCTGAATTTAGACCCATGTTATTTTCCTAGCGTTGGTGATGATTATTCAACAGTCACAGATTTCGCCAAATTGCGCGGCTGATCCACATCCGTGCCTTTATACACGGCGGTATGATAGGCCAATAATTGCGCAGGCACCGCATATAGGATCGGCGCCAATTCATTGGGAACCTTGGGCATCACAATCGTGTGCCATGTCCCGTCCTCGGCCTCAAGCGCGCCCTCGGCGTCGGTGATCAATAACACGCGACCGCCACGCGCCATCACTTCTTGCATGTTGGAAATTGTTTTGTCGAACAGCGCATCTTTGGGGGCCATAACGATCACTGGCATATCTTCGTCGACCAGTGCAATCGGCCCGTGTTTTAGTTCACCACTGGCGTAGCCTTCGGCATGGATATAGCTGATTTCTTTCAGCTTCAACGCGCCCTCAAGTGCCAAGGGGAACATGGCACCACGCCCCAAAAACAGAGCGTTGGTGGATTTGGATAATTCAAGCGCTACCGCTTTGATTTGCGGTTCTACTGCCAGTGCGTCCACAAACAATGCAGGCAGTTGCAACAGAGATGAAACCAGCGCTGCTTCGCGCGTGGCATCGATCAGGCCTTTTTGGCGGGCGGCTTTGATGGCCAATGCCATCAACACGGTCAACTGACAGGTGAATGCTTTGGTTGATGCCACGCCGATTTCGGGGCCTGCGAAAATTTGCATCGACGCGGATGCTTCGCGTGAAATTGTGCATTCCTCGACGTTCACGATGCCCAGCGTTTTCATGTTGTTCGCGTTGCAATACCGCAGCGCTGCCAATGTATCAGCCGTTTCGCCGGATTGGCTGACGAAAATGGCCAACCCATCGGCGTCAACGGGTGGTTCGCGGTAACGAAATTCGGATGCGACATCCAGCTCTACGGGAATACGCGCGATTTGTTCGAACCAGTATTTCGCCACGTTACAGGCCAAATATGCCGTACCACAGGCCACCATAGTGATGCGCGACACGTCGGTGAAATTTAGATCGACATTGGGTAAAACGATTTGGTCACGTTCGCGGTTTAAATGATGCTTGATCGCGTCGGCCAAAACGGCGGGTTGTTCCGCAATTTCCTTGGACATGAAATGTTTGTGCGCCCCTTTTTCCGCCCCTTGCGCAGATAATTCCAGCACCCGCATTTCGCGGTTGGCCAATGCGCCATTTTCGTCGTGAATAATTAACGATGTGCGGGTGATCACGGCCCAGTCACCCTCGTTCAAGTAAGTCACTTTGTTGGTCATCGGTGCCAGTGCGATTGCGTCCGAGCCTACGAACATTTCGCCGTCCCCGTGACCAATGGCCAAGGGCGACCCTTTGCGGGCGGCGATTAACAAATCGTCGTGGCCATGGAATAAAAAGCACAAGGCATATGCGCCCTCGAGCCGCGCAATGGTTTTTTCAGCGGCTTCGATTGGGGTGGCGCCGTCATCCATGTAGCGCATGCAGAGTTGCACAATTGTTTCGGTGTCTGTTTCGGTGCGAAAATCGGCACCGTCTGCGTTCAATTCATCGCGTAATACTTTGAAATTTTCGATGATCCCGTTGTGTACGACGGCAACTTTGCCCGCCTTGTGGGGGTGTGCGTTTGTGACGGTGGGTGCGCCGTGGGTGGCCCAACGTGTGTGGCCGATACCCGCCTTGCCTGTGATCGGTTCGTGCACCAATTTATCGGCCAAGTTAACCAATTTGCCAATTTCGCGGCGACGATCCAGAATACCGTTGTCAACGGTGGCAATACCCGCGCTGTCGTATCCGCGATATTCCAGACGTTTGAGTGCGTCCACCAAAATTGGGGCTGCTTGGTGATTACCTAAGACTCCGACGATACCACACATCCGCTTAACCTTTTTTCAGTGCCGCTTTCGCAGCCTTTAATTTCTTCATTAATCGCAGGGCAAGCCCTTGTTTGTTTTCTTGGCGTGCGCGCGCCAATCCCAGGGCTTCGTCTGGGATATCTTTGGTAATGACTGACCCTGATCCCGTCATTGCATCGTCCCCCACGCGCACAGGTGCGACCAGTGCGGTGTTTGATCCGATAAATGCCCGCGCACCGATTTGGGTTTGGTGTTTAAATACACCATCGTAGTTGCAAGTGATGGTCCCGGCACCGATGTTTGCATCGTCGCCGATGATCGCGTCGCCAATGTAAGACAGGTGATTAATTTTTGCGCCTTCGCCAACTTGGGCGTTTTTGACTTCGCAAAAATTACCCACCTTTGAATCGTTGGCCAGTTCTGCACCTGGGCGCAGTCGGGCGTAGGGGCCAACGACGGCACCTTTGGAAACATGCGCACCCTCGATATGGCAGAATGCACGAATGTGTGCGTTACTTTCGATTGTAGTGTCAGCGCCGAAAACCACGTTTTGTTCGATGATAACATCGCGCCCAACAACCGTGTCATAGGCGAACCAAACTGTTTCGGGGGCAATTAATGTGGCACCGTTTAGCATGGCTTCGGTGCGGGCGTTTTGTTGGAAATATTCTTCGGCGATGGCCAATTCCACGCGGGAATTGATGCCCATTGCTTCTTGGGCGGTGCAGGCAACAGCGGCGCATTTAAGGTCGCGTTTACGCGCCAGTCCGACCACATCGGTCAAGTAATATTCGCCGCTGGCATTTTCGTTGGTGATTTCGCTGATCAGGTTAAACAACAAGGCGCTGGGCGCACAGATCACGCCAGAATTGCAGAAATCGATTTGTTTTTGAGCATCGGTGGCATCCTTGGCCTCGACGATGGCGTCCAATGATCCGTCTTTGGCCATGACCAAACGGCCGTAACCAGATGGGGCAGGGACGTTGAAACCCAATACGACAATGCTGGCGCCGTTTTCGCGCTCGGCGGTCATTTTCGACAGGGTGTCGGACGTAATGAAAGGTGTGTCGCCGTACAGGATGAATGCGTCGCCTGCAAAGCCGTTCAATGCGTCGCGTGCTTGGTCGACGGCGTGACCTGTGCCCAATTGATCGGATTGGATCACGATTTGGGCGTCTGGATTATATTCCAGTGCGGCCTTTTCAACCAGTTCGGCACCGTGTCCCGCAATGATAATTGTTTTTTGGGCATCAATGCCGTCGCCTGCGCGCATGGCATGTATCAACAGCGGCGCACCTGCAACGTTGTGCAACACTTTTGGAAGGTCGGATTGCATGCGTGTGCCCATGCCAGCGGCCAGAATGATAACGGCTGAATTCATTACTTTTGTTCCCAAATACTTGGCGCCCTTCTATAGAACCTTTGTGCATTGCAAAAGGGGGCGCGTGCTCAAGAAGTCTTTCACTTCGTTACGGTTTTGTGGCATGGCTGTGAAAAGTTTAGGAAATGACATGAAAAGCGTGGTTTTTGATCTGGATGGGACATTGGCGGACACCAGTGCGGATTTAATTGCGGCGGCGAATGCCTGTTTCATCGGATTAGGTGAAGATGCACAGTTGGATCCTGTGACGGATGCGCTGACGGCATTTGGCGGTGGGCGTGCCATGCTGCGGTTGGGGTTCGGGCGATTGAAGCAAGAGGTTTCAGAAGGTGACATCGACGCGCAGTATCCGGTTTTATTAGGCCATTATGAACAATACATCGATACGCATACCACCCTGTATGATGGGGTGATTGATGCATTGGATGAACTGGCGCGCCGTGGATATTTGTTGGGCGTTTGCACCAACAAACCTGAATGGTTGGCACAGGAATTGTTGACACGGTTGGGCGTGCGGGATCGCTTTTTGGCGATGCTGGGCGCAGATACGTTGCCGGTGCGTAAACCTGATCCAGTGCATTTGTGGACAACAATTGAACAAATGGGCGGAACCCGCGACAAGGCGGTGTTGATTGGCGATACGATCACCGATCGCATGGCGGCGAAAAACGCGGATGTGCCCTGTGTTTTGGTGTCATTTGGCCCCGAGGGTGACGCGGTTAATCGCATGGAACCTTCGGCATTATTGGATCACTATTCCCAGTTACCCGATTTAATGGATCGGATGCTTTCCTAGAGCCAAAATCACGGTTTTAATGGGGGCATAAAAATGAGGTCACTATGGTTTTGAAATTCACTGGTAATTTTACCCAACAAGAACCCATCCCAGAAGCGGCAATCGCGGCGGCGGTGGCCGTGATGCGCCATGGGCGGTTGCATCGGTATAATACAGTTGCGGGCGAAATTGCCGAAACAGTTTTGTTGGAACAAGAATTTGCCGCCTTTACCGGTGCGAAATATTGTTTGGCGGTGGCCTCTGGTGGTTATGCGTTAAGTGCGGCGTTGCGAGCTTGCGGTATGCAACCAGGTGACGTGGTGTTGACGAATGCGTTCACATTGGCACCTGTTCCCGGTGCAATACAGGGCGCGGGTGGCCGGCCAGTGTTTGTGGAAATTACCCCCAATTTGGTGCTGGATCTGGATGATTTACAGGCCAAGATTGCGACGACGGATGCCAAGTTTTTGATGTTATCGCATATGCGCGGGCATCTGGTGGATATGGAAGCGTTGATCGCCATCACCGACGCGGCAGGCATCCAAGTGATCGAAGATTGTGCGCACACAATGGGCGCCAATTGGAACGGTGTTTCCAGCGGACGTTCAGGTGTGGTGGGATGTTATTCAACGCAGACGTTTAAGCATATCAATTCGGGCGAGGGTGGTTTGTTGATCACCGATGACGCCGAAATTATGGCGCGGGCGACGATGTTGTCAGGGTCATATATGTTGTACGAGAGCCATTTGGCGGGGGCACCAGCCGAAACATTTCAGGACATTCGTTTGGACACGCCAAATTGTTCGGGGCGGATGGACAACCTGCGCGCTGCGATTTTACGGCCACAGTTGGCGGAATTGCCCGTGCAAGCGGAACGCTGGAATGCGCGATATCGCGCATTAGAGGCAGGGTTGAACCAAGTGGAAAACCTGACCTTGATTGAACGCCCAGCAAAGGAATATTTCGTGGCGTCGTCGTTTCAATTCTTGGTTCCAAATTTTGATGCGGTACAAGTGCAGGCGGTGGTTGCCGCATGTGATGCACGCGGTGTGCAATTGAAATGGTTTGGGGCCGATACGCCGGTTGGGTTTACATCCCGTCACGACAGTTGGCGGTATGTTGATCCACAGGCATTGCCAAACACGGATCGGATTTTGGCAGGGTTGTTGGACATGCGTATCCCACTGACTATGCGCATCGAAGAATGCGATGTGATCACGACAATCATCAAGGAAGAAGTGGCGAAGATTTAAAACAACCAGCTGTCGGGCACGGCATCGCCAAAACGCGCAGGGACGTAATCGTATTGCTGCATCAATCCATTGACGAAGTATTCAGCCAGTTCATCAGGCAGGTCGGCAGGCTTGGTCGCGTTATTGCGCCGATGATACGCGGGGGGCAGTGGGGAACTTTCAAAAACTGATGCAGAGGTTCTACTGTGTGGTGCCTGAACGCTGTGTTCCGATGTTCAAAAGTAGGCTTGCTGATTGATGCATGGTGGGTGTTGTGGGCATCATTCAAGTCTTTCATTCGGGCGCAAGGTCGGCGTAAGAAAAACGTATCTGATGAGATTACAGAATAAAAGAGCCGTCTGCGATGCATTAATCCGTCGGATAAGGTCGTTTTTGCTGTGCAGTTTATTGACGCCACCGACCAGCAGGAGTAGGAAAGGATGAATATCTGTATTGCTGCCAACCTGATTGGGGACACCTGTGCAAGAACTGTTAATGAACTATCTGCCGATACTTGTTTTTACGGCCGTGGCCGCTGCCCTTGGGCTTGTCCTTATTTTAGCCGCTGTTTTGCTGGCTGTACGCAATCCTGATGCGGAAAAAACATCCGCGTATGAATGTGGTTTTAATGCCTTTGATGATGCGCGTATGAAATTCGATGTGCGATTCTACTTGGTATCGATCCTGTTTATTATTTTCGACCTAGAGGTGGCATTCTTGTTCCCTTGGGCGACATCATTTCAATACCAAGGCGAACTTGGCTTTTGGTCGATGATGGTTTTCTTAGCCGTTTTGACAATCGGTTTTGCCTATGAGTGGAAAAAGGGAGCGTTGGAATGGGAGTAAGTACATCCGCCAACACCGCAGGCGCGGATAAAGAAGTTGCAACGTCCGAATTGAACCGTCAGTTGCAGGACAAAGGGTTCCTGTTGACCAGCACCGATGACATCATCAATTGGGCGCGCACGGGTTCATTGCATTGGATGACATTTGGATTGGCCTGTTGTGCGGTTGAAATGATGCATGCCGCGATGCCACGTTATGATCTGGAACGGTTTGGAACCGCACCACGTGCATCCCCGCGCCAGTCAGATTTGATGATTGTTGCGGGTACGCTGACAAACAAAATGGCGCCTGCATTGCGCAAGGTTTACGATCAAATGCCCGAACCACGTTATGTGATTTCCATGGGATCATGTGCAAACGGTGGTGGGTATTACCATTATTCCTATTCTGTGGTGCGTGGCTGTGATCGCATTGTACCTGTGGA
>TARA_R110002096_G_scaffold6305_11_pt1 | contig 22645 bp, 18 predicted proteins | sample TARA_R110002096 | Tara Oceans TARA_R110002096 (sample SAMEA4397295) | marine metagenome | biome: Polar Biome; feature: [DCM] deep chlorophyll maximum layer (ENVO:01000326); material: water (ENVO:00002006), including particulate matter (ENVO:01000060) such as... | depth 35 m
GTTCAGCGAACCGTCGTTCTCGATGACAATGCATTCTCCCGGCTCGACATCGCGCAGACGCGAGTATTGCAGCACATCAAGCGCAACGCTCTCCGAAGCCACTATGTAGGACTTCCTGCCCTGCCCGTCGCGCTCGCCGAGTACCAGCGGACGAATGCCGTGCGGATCTCGAAACGCCACCACACCGAAGCCAATAATCATTGCGACAACGGCATAGCCACCCTTGCAACGGCGATGCAAGGCGTCGACTGCATCAAAGACATTTTGTTTAGTCAGCCGTCCATTAACGCGTGTTTGTAATTCATGAGCAAAAACATTCAGGAGTACCTCGGAATCCGAATTGGTACTCAGATGGCGCCGGTCCTCGCGAATCAGCAGCTCGGCCAGTTCATCGTAGTTGGTGAGATTGCCATTGTGCGCCACGCAGATCCCGTACGGAGAATTGACATAGAACGGCTGCGCTTCCGATGATTTCGAGCCGCCGGCCGTTGGGTAGCGAACGTGTCCGATACCGACATTGCCCTGCAGGCTCACCATGTGCCTGTTGCGGAACACGTCGCGAACCAGGCCATTGCTCTTGCGCATTTTAAGACCGTGCTCGTCACTCCAGGTCACAATGCCTGCAGCATCCTGACCGCGGTGCTGCATTACGGTCAGCGCGTTGTAAAGATCCTGATTAACCGGTTCCGAGTTTACAATTCCGACTACGCCACACATAGTTTGTCTCTATATTCCATCCGGCACCTGGGCCGGCATTTCCTTGGCAACATCATCCGGTACGATTATCTCGTAGCCTTTTGGCGCCATTACCTTGATCCAGTCCGCCACCACTTCAAAGTGCGGTAGCAGACGGGAATCGAGCCACCACCTGTCATTATCAAACCCTGCAAACTGCCCGCCAATGACAAATAAAGCGGTCAGCAGGATGCCCCGAACCACACCGAACAGGGACCCAAACAAGCGGTCCAGCCCGCTTAGCACCGACATCCGCACCAGCTTGGAGATTCCCCACCCCAACAAGCCGCCAACGGCCAGCACAACACCGAACACCAGGATTCGGCCAAACCACATTTGTAGTTCTTCGGAGCTCAGCCAGGAGTCCGAAATGTCGCCGACGGACGGCCCAAAAAACAGCGCCGCCCAGATCGCGATCACCAGGGTGGCGATCGAAATGGACTCCTTAATGAAGCCACGCACGAACCCGACGATGACGGAAACAGTCAGCGCGATAACAATTATTATGTCGATGATCGGCATCGAAGATGTCGTCTTGTCTCGGCACGGGCAAGAATGGAAACGGATTCTAGCAGATCATCAGGGATGCGGTACCACTTGTCCCTTATGGCCCACTTTCGCCAACCTCGCCGCCATCAGTTCCGCTGCCTCCCGGTCTTTTTGCGGGCCAATGCGTACCCTGTGCAGCTGGCCGTTTTCGGTTTGCAACTGGCTCAGAAACGCGGCATACGCCTGTTTGCGAAGGTCAGCTGCCAGTTTTTCGGCATTTTCCTTGTTGGAAAAACTGCCCAGTTGCACCGCCCACATCCCGGTTGTCGACGCCGCCGGCGGCGGTGTCGGGCGCACCTCAATTTTCGGCTCCGGCTTCGGCTCTGACGGCTCGGGCGTCGACTCCGCCGTCGCTGGCTGATTCGCGACTGCCGGCACGTCACTACCGGTATCCGCCGGCTGTTGCGCTGCGAGCTCTGACGCCTTCGGAACAATATCGGCCGGCGCCTTACTGGTGTTCTGGGCACCACTGGCAACCGGAATCGGTTCCGATCGCTCCCGGTCCAGAACCACTGTCTTGGTATCCTGCCCTTCCTGCCCCGGCAACAGGACGCGTTCGCTGATCACCTCACCTTCTTGCGGCGGTCCGTCCAGGAAAATGGGCACTACCAGCACCACAAAAGTCACCAGCACTACCGCGCCAATTATTCGTTCTTTCAATGCTCTATCCATCATCTTGAGATTCGCCAGCTGCATCCAGGCATTCAATGACCGGCGCCACGGTAAAAAATGACCCGGTCACAAGTATTCTGTCACTTTCTGATGTCTGTCGTCGTGCAAATTCAACCGCATCCGGAACCGAGTTTGCAATAAGGACCGGTTGTTGTCCGAGGTTGGCCAGCTGTCGCCCCAACTCCGCTGCTGGCATTGCCCTGTTGCTGGCCGCCGTAATTGCGACCCAGCGATCGACGAACGCCAGCAGCGGTTCGAGCACGCCCTCCGCATCCTTGTCGACCAGCAAGCCGACGATCCCGGCAGTGGATGCGCTCGTTGCGCTATCGGCAAGGTTTGCAGCCAACTCCGTTGCGGCGGCGGGGTTGTGCGCGACATCAAACAGCCAGTGCCGCCCGAGGGAATAACGCGTTTGCATGCGCCCCGCCAGATCGAGTCCGGGCAGGACCCGGTTTAACAGGCTGGAGTCGATTGCATCGGCCAGTCCTGCGACATGCAACAGCATCAACACCGCCGCGGCGTTTGCAACCTGAAACCTGCCTGGCAGTCCCGGCAACGCCAGCGCGCCGTAGTGTGCGACCCCGGATCGCCAGGACCACCGATTGTCATCCGCGACGTCAAAAGAGAAATCGACGCCCGCGCACAGCAAGTCTGCGCCGGCAGACCCGGCATTGTCACGAATGGCCGCTGGTACCTGCAGGGCGCCGAATACGGTAGACCGTCCGGCGCGCATGACACCCGCTTTTTCGCGGGCAATCGCTTCGACGTTGTCGCCCAGCCAGTCGCAATGATCCAGCGAAACATTGGTGATCAATGATGCTGTTGGCTCAAATACGTTGCAGGCATCGAGCCTGCCGCCAAGGCCAATTTCGAGAATCCAGACAGCAACGCCGGCGTCTGCAAAAATCACCGCCGCAGCCAGCGTGCCGAATTCGAAGTACGTCAGGCGTACATCGCCTCGCGCAGCATCGACTGTCGCAAATGCGGCCGTAATGCACGCATCGTCAACCGGCTCGCCATTCACGACAATGCGTTCGTTGTACTTGCAGATGTGTGGCGACGTGTAGGCCCCGACCGTGGCGCCGCCTGCTCGCAGGATCGCGTCGCACATAAGAACACTGGACCCCTTGCCATTGGTCCCGGCGACCAGCAGCAGGTGCTCCGGCATTACCAGGTCGAGCTGTTCTTTGACTTTCCGCACGCGCTCGAGGCCGAGATCGATTTCCACCGGCGACAGGGTCTCGAGCCAGGCCAGCCAGTCGGACAGCGGCGCAGATTTTGACAACACGAGATTTACTGCTGTGCAGCAACCGGGCTTGGGCGGCCCTCGAACTTCGCCAGCAGGTCGGCAATCTCGTCGCGCATCTGGCGGCGATCGACAATCATGTCGATCGCCCCGTGATCGAGCAGAAACTCGCTGCGCTGAAAGCCTTCCGGCAGATGCTCGCGGACAGTCTGTTCGATGACGCGCGGCCCGGCAAAACCGATCAATGCCCCCGGTTCGGCAATATTGACGTCGCCAAGCATGGCCAGGCTTGCCGAGACACCGCCCGTCGTCGGGTCTGTCAGGACAGACACATACGGCACGCCTTTGCTGCCGAGATTGGCCAGTGCAGCAGAGGTCTTCGCCATTTGCAGCAACGAAAATAAAGCTTCCTGCATGCGCGCACCGCCGCTGGCCGAAAAACAGATCAGCGGCATGTTGTTTTCAGCGGCGTGATTTGCGCCACGCGCAAATCGCTCGCCGACGACCGACCCCATCGAGCCACCCATAAACGCAAACTCGAAAGCGCAGACAACGACCGGGCGGCCCATCAGCGTTCCGGTTACGCTGATCAACGCATCTTTCTCACTGGTCTTTTTTTGTGCCGCAACCAGGCGATCACGGTAGCGCTTGCTATCGCGAAACTTTAACGGGTCCTGCGGCTCGAGCTTTGCTGACAGCTCGGTCTGGCCCTCCGGGTCAAGAAAAAATTTGATCCGTTTGCGAGCGCCGATACGCATATGATGATCGCACTTCGGGCAGACCTGAAGATTTCGCTCCAGTTCATTGCGGTACAACTGTGCATCGCATCGGGCACATTTGATCCACACACCTTCCGGAACCGACTTGGTGCGGCTTTCGGTACTGATGCGCGACGGCATTAATTTTTCGAACCAGCTCATATCGACATGATATCCGTATAGTGGGGGTACAGCTAGTATTCGGGCGGCGACGGTATGCCGCATTCCTGCGGGTAGTCAACCGAGGTCAAGGTGAGTCCGTGCGGCGGCGCGGCGATCCCGCCGCGCTTTCGGTCCCGGCTCGCCAGCACTTCAGCAATCCATTCCGGTGGCGCTTCCCCCACACCCACCTTAACCAGCGACCCGGTGATATTGCGTACCATGTGCTGCAGAAACGCGTTGGCGGTGACCGTCAGCGTCAACCAGTCGCGATCACGTGTCACCGCGACATTCGTTATCTCCCGGTTCGGGGTATTGGCGCGGCAACCCGCGGCCCGGAACGCGGAAAAATCGTGCTCACCCATGAGCTGCTGCGCGGCGTCATGCATCCGTTGTGCGTCGAGCGGCTGATAAATCCACCACGCCCAATGTCGGTGAATCGCTGAACGTTCAAGCCGATTCAGGATTCGATAGCGATAGTGGCGCGCAGTTGCTGAAAATCGGGCATGGAATTCTTCATCGACCTGCCGTGCCCAGCGAACGCTGATGTCGTCGGGTAAATTGCTGTTCGCGCCCAGCAACCAGCCACGGTTGTCACGCGCGCTGCAGGTGTCAAAGTGCACAACCTGGCCGATCGCGTGCACGCCGGTATCGGTGCGGCCTGCACAAGTGACTTCGACAGGATGGTTGGCAACGCTCCGCAACGCCTCTTCGACTCGCTGCTGCACGCCGAGACCGGTGTTTTGCCGCTGCCAGCCGTTGTACGCGGTACCGTCGTACTCAATACCCAGCGCAATGCGCATTGTGCCTGCCCGCGGAGTGCTTAGCCCGGCAGTGAATCCAGCAGTTGTTGCGCCTGCTGTTTCTGCTCATTGTCGCCTTCGTCCAGCACTTCCTCAAGAATGCTGCGTGCGCCGGCAGGGTCGCCCATATCGACATAAGCGCGCGCCAGGTCCAGCTTGGTGCCGACTTCTGTCATGGTTCGAGCTTCGTGCAGGTCACCACTTATGTCTTCCGGTCCGAGCGACATCGTCGGGACTTCGGCCGTATCGTCCTGCATCGTCGGCCGTGGCTGCTCAACGGTCGCATCGTCGCGCGGTTGCTCGACGGTGTCGCCAACCTCACTGACTTGCAGTGCGGCCGTCAGGTCGTCGAGGTCGAGATCCACATCCGTTTCCGCGATGGCCGGTGTTTCAGCCGTCGCCTCGAGGTCGGAATCTCCGCCAAAGGCTTCGGCAGGCAGCGCCTCAGTCTTCGCGAAATCGAAATCGTCGTCGTCATCGAGCGGCGCCAGCATCGTCTCCGGCTCTTCGCCACCAAGGCCGGGGGCCAGCATCGTCGCATCTGCATCGCTGATCTGGTCATCCAGTCCTGCTGCAGTTTCAACCGCCATATCGTCGCTCAGAATCTGCGTGTGACCGGTCGCATCGAGCAGGTTGTCGTCGATATCTTCTTCTGCCGTTACCATCGGATTCTGGCCGGTCTCATCCGGTGCCAGGCGCACTGCCGAATCTTCGAGGTCAGACAAGTCGAGGCCCTCAACCAGCCCGGTAGAACTCGGATCGAACGCCTCCTGTATGCCGGTTGCATTCGGGTCGACTTCCGGATTACGGCCGGTCTCAGCTCCAAGGTCGGTCAGCGCTTCATTGAGGCCTGTATCGGACAGTGACTCGTTGGTGCCGGTAATATCCAGGTCGTCGAAGCCCGACACTTCAGTCTCTTCCAGCTCGCTACCGCCAAGATCCAGCTCGTCCAGGTTGATTTCCGCCGTTGCATCGGCGTCCTGCCCGCTATCGGCAATCGCCTGCCCGAGTGACTCGTCGAGCGACGGCAGTTCGGACGTACCGCCATCGAAGCCTTCAAATTGCTCCTCGATAGTCGGTGACTCAACGGTCGGCGAATCCACAGCCGGCATTTCTGCCGTTGCCTCGTCCAGCGGCGATTCAATAGTGGGTGTCTCGGCCGTTGCGTCGAGGTCGCCGTCTTCGCCGAAGCCGAAATCCACAGCATCGCTGTCCGCGTCGCCGTCGCCCAGATCAATGACATCCGACGCACTGCTGTCGCCCTCGCCGAAATCCATGTCCAGCGCGCCGGTCGCGTCGCCGCCCTCTTCGAAAGACAGATCGACAGCCTTGGTGGCACCCGCGACGCCCGCACCCGCGAACATGTCGTGGTCGGCCGCAATCTGCTGCCCCATAATGACAATCTTGTCCCATTCGGCACTGTCGCCGTCGCCCACCGATGCCTTCAGGCGCGTCGCCGCGTCGACGAATGCGTCGCGGTTGCCCCAGACGAAATAAATTTCGCAGAGCTTGGACATCAGGGATTTGTCGCTCGGATCCGACTCGAGCGCCCCGTTAATCAGGTCCGCCGCCTGGTCGTACAAGCCGTACGCCATGTGGAAATCGGCTTCTGCGATCGGGTCCGTTTGATCCAGGTTGACAGCCGTCTCGCTGCTAAACGTGTCTTCGAGCGAGCCAAAAGACCCCGAGCCTTCGGCGGCGCCGGTATCGAGCTCTGCAGCCTGGGCCTCGACCGTGTCATCCAGGGTCTGGTGCACGCCGGAGTCCTGCTCAACGACGACGAATGCCTCTTCAGGCGTCGGCGCTTCGAGCGATTCTGTCGCCGACATCGTGGCCGCTGTGTCGTCGATCTCGTCGTCGTCAGAATCGAGCCGTTCCCACGGCTTGTAGCCATCGTCGGCGTCATCGCTGCCACGGCGCATGAACCAGATCAATCCACCGATCACCAGCACCAGCGCGCCAACAATGATGCCCCAGAATCCGGTCAGGAATTCGATAGCCTGATCGACAAGGCCCGGTTCGTCCGCTCGCGAGGTCCGAATCACATCGCTTGCCGCCGCCGTCTCGTCAGCCGCTTCGTCAACCGCTTCCTCGTCCCCGGCTGCGTCGGCTTCAGCCGTATCATCAGCACTGTCATCGGCCATGACATCGTCGATGTCGGCCTCCGGGTCGTACATCAGCACTTCGTCGTCAACCGCTTCGTCAGCCATTTCATCGACGACGTCGGCGGCTTCATCGACCGGTGGCACGTAAACTTCACCGCGAATTTCAGCCAGTTCCTGGCGCAGGTTTGCCAGCTCGTTGTCGCGGACCTCAAGCAGCGACTGCTGCTCCGGAATGTCCGCACTCTCGAGCTCGTTGATGCGATTTTCGATCTGGTCTTCGCGGCTTAGCGGCTCGTAACTCGACGTGTCGTCGTAATCGCTGCCGACGGGTTCATCGTCCGGCGGAACCAGCGTCAGGCTCGGCTGCCGTGTATCCTCAGGGGCCGTGTAGCTGCCGCCACTCCACGCGCTGTGCTGGCGCTGCACCTCGCTCAGCGCGTCGCCACGACTGATCTGGAATATTTCGTCCGCACTGGGCACCCGTATCCGCGCGCCCGCCTTCAATGCATTGATATTGCCCGCAAAAGCACCAGGATTGGCCTGGTAAATAGCGAGCATGGTCTGGTTCATGGTCAGGCGATTGTCGGGCCGCATGCGAGCAGCTACGCCCCACAGCGTGTCGCCACGCTCGACCACGATTTCGTTGCCGTTATTGGTGGCGTACGGCGCATCGTCCGGATGCGGCATCGGTTTCGGCTCACTGCTCGCCGGTGCTCTTGAACCCGACGCCGGCCGCGATGCCGGTTGAGTCGGCTGGGCAGCCGGTGTGCTGGCGGCCGGCGGCTGGCGGTCGATCCGTCCGCTGTCACTGGGTGTGGATCGAACCGGAGCGGTTACAGCAGGTGCCTGTTGGACTTGCGGCGGCGCGTAGGTGGGCGGATCCAGCAACACGGTGTATTCGCGCAACAAACGGCCGCTGGCCCAGGTCGCTTCGACCAGGAACGTCAGAAACGGTTCGGTGATCGGTGATCGGGAGCGGATCTGAACGACACTGCCGGCAGCGCCGCCATTGACGACGTTGAACTGTATGCCCTGTAAATAAAAGGGTCGATCGATGCCATACCGATCAAAGGTTTCCGAAGACGCCAGTGCTACAGTCAGGTCGGCCAATTCGTCCGGGCTCGCCGATAACAAGGCGATTTCAGCCCGTAACGGCTCATTCAGCGCTGAATCCAGGGTGATGTCACCAAGGCCGACGGCCCAGACTTCGCTCGAAAGCAGAAGGACTAACAGCAGCGGGAGACGAATCAATCGTCGCGACATAATGTATTTCTCCAAACCCAAAAACACCCCGTTGGTGACCTTGACTACGGGGCCGTTCATTGCCTGCGAACTATAGCTTATAGATAGTTTTTTGCCAATATTTCAGCAATTTGGACGCTATTTAGAGCCGCGCCCTTACGTATGTTGTCGGCCACTACCCAGAGGTTCAATCCGCGTTCGTGCGAGATATCTTCGCGTATCCGTCCGACGAAAACCGGGTCCTCGCCCGAACTTTCCGTCACAGCGGTCGGATATTGGCCCATTTCGACGCCGTCCAGCACCTGCACACCCGGCGCCCGGGCCAACAACTCGCTGGCATCTATAGCGGTAATCTTGTCTCGAGTCTCGATGTGTATCGCCTCTGAGTGCCCGAAAAATACCGGAATTCGCACCGCGGTCGGGTTCACAAGGATACTGTCGTCGCCCAGAATTTTGCGCGTTTCCCACACCATTTTCATTTCTTCCTTGGTGTATCGATTGTCCTGGAAAACGTCAATATGTGGCACGGCATTGAATGCGATCTGCTTGGCGTCTCCGTCAATTTCGAGCGGCCGCCCATTGAGCAGCAGCGAAGTCTGCCGCACCAGTTCCTCAACTGCACTGCGCCCGGCACCCGATACGGCCTGGTAGGTACATACATTGATTCGTTCGATACCAACGGCATCGTGGATGGGTTTCAGGGCGACCAGCATCTGGATCGTCGAACAGTTCGGGTTCGCGATAATGCCGCGATTCGTGTACTCGGCGATGGCATCCGGATTGACCTCCGGCACCACCAGTGGAATGTCGTCGTCGTATCGAAAATGCGAGGTATTGTCGATGACCACACAGCCGGCGGCGGCGGCCTTCGGCGCGTACTCGGCTGACACGGAGCCGCCCGCCGAAAACAGCGCGATCGAAACGTCTGAAAAGTCGAATTCCGCCAGGTTTTCGACATTCAGGTGGCCATTGCCGAATGCGAGCTGCGTTCCGGCGGATCGCTCACTGGCGAGCGCATGCACATTCGCAGCGGGAAACTTGCGCTTGTGAAGAATATCAAGAAGGGCTTCGCCCACGACGCCGGTCGCACCGACAACTGCAATATCCATTCGATCTGTCATCCTCTGACCTGGGGTGTTTCCGACTGCACGTCGGCATTCTGGGCGCGATTGCGCAAATAATGATCCATGATAACCAGCGCGACCATCGCTTCTGCGATCGGCGTCGCACGCAAGCCCACGCACGGATCATGCCGTCCCTGGGTCACGATTTCGGTATTCGCACCGGACTTGTCAATGGTTTTGCCGGGCACCGACACACTCGACGTCGGTTTTAGAGCAATACTGGCGAGAATATCCTGCCCGGATGAAATTCCGCCCAGCGTGCCACCTGCGTCATTTTTGCTGAAGCCAGCAGCGGAAATCTCGTCACGATGTTCACTGCCGCGCTGGGTAATGGCCGCGAATCCGGCGCCCAGCTCGACGCCTTTCACCGCATTGATGCTCATCAGCCCGTGCGCGATATCGGCCTCGAGCTTGTCGAACACGGGTTCACCGAGGCCCGGCGGAACGTTGTTCGCCAGAACACTGATTTTTGCACCGATCGAATCACCCTGCTCGCGCAGCTCGTCCATGAATTGATCGAGCTCTGCGATGCGTGCCGGCTCGGCACAAAAGAATGCGTTGTCATCCGTCGTGGACAAATCCTTTGCTGCCAGTTCAATCGGACCGAGTTGCGACAGGTAGCCCTGTACGTTGATACCGAGACGTTCGCGCAAGTACTTCCTCGCGATCGCGCCAGCCGCCACCCGCATCGTTGTTTCACGCGCCGACGAACGGCCACCGCCGCGATAGTCGCGGATGCCGTATTTTTGCTGGTAGGTGTAGTCCGCGTGTCCCGGCCGGAATTTGTCTTTGATATCGCCGTAGTCCTTCGAGCGCTGGTCCTTGTTCTCGACCAGCAACCCGATCGGCGTTCCGGTCGTCTTGCCTTCGAACACGCCTGACAGGATCCTGACCTGGTCCGGTTCATTGCGCTGCGTCGTATGCCGATTGCGGCCGGGTCGGCGCCGATCCAGGTCGTGCTGGATATCCGCTTCGGTCAGCGCCATGCCCGGTGGACAACCGTCGACCACACAGCCCAGCGCAACGCCATGGCTCTCGCCGAATGTGGTTACGGTAAAAATACGACCAAATGTATTGCCTGACACTGCTATAGCCCGTCCAGATCTTGTTTTCGTAACAGGAAAACACCCGCGCCGCCATGCGCGAACTCGAGCCAGACAAAGTCAAGCATCGGGTACGCGGCCTCCAGCGCGGGCTGGCTGTTTCCCACCTCGCAGACGAGTATTCCATTGTCTGTCAGGAATCGCGAGGCATCTTGCAAAATCGTGTGCACACACTCAAGGCCGTCGCTTCCCGCTTCGAGTCCGAGTACCGGTTCATGGTGAAACTCATCGGGCATACTGCGCATGTCACGTTGATCGACATACGGCGGATTGCTGACGATCAGGTCGTAACGCTTCGTCGGCAGCGATGCAAAAAAGTCCGATTGAATCGCCTGCACACGATCCTTAAGTCCGTGCCGGTCGATATTTATTGCGGCAACGGCGAGCGCATCGGGGGAAATATCCACTGCGTCGACTGTTGCCCGGGGAAAGGCGTGCGCGATTGCAATCGCGATACAGGCGCTCCCGGTACCCAGATCCAGTGCATAACGCACATCTGCCTCGTCCAGCCAGGGTGAAAAACGCTGCAGCACGAGCTCCGCAACCGGGCTGCGTGGCACCAGCACACGCTCATCCACGTAGTACTCCAGTCCCGCAAACCAGGCCTGCTTGAGCAAATAGGCGAGCGGTACGCGGTCATTGATCCTGGCATCTGCAAGCGCGTCGATTTTTGCCGCATGCTCTGCCTGCACTTCCCGCTCGTACGCGGCGGGAGCATCGTCATGCGCCAGACCAACGATGGCAAATACCAGCCAGGCCGCTTCGTCCACAGCATTGTCGGTGCCGTGCCCATAGCTCAGCTGCGCCTTTTCAAAGCGTGCGGCAACGTCCCGGATGTGATCTGCAACATTCATCAGCGAGCGCGAATTTATCACGCTCGCAGGCCATCTGCCGCAACAGGCTGCTAGAATTGTCTGCCCGCTCACTGGTAATCCATTTTTAAAATGCGTTTGAAACAATTTCTCATTGCGCTGCTGCTTGGCAGCTCGCTCGCGGTCGGCATCTTCATTGCCACCAAACCCGCCGAACCGCGCACGCCAATCGCTGCACTGATGATCCCGCAACCGGACCCGCTGCCGGACTTCTCACTGCTGGATCAGCACGGCAATCCGATCACCGCCGACAGCTTTCGCGGTCAGTGGGACCTGGTGTTTTTCGGCTTTACACATTGCCCCGATATCTGTCCGACGACGCTGCAAACCCTCGCGAAGTCGAAAACAGCGCTCATCGATGCCGGCGTCGAGTCAATCCCGCGCATTGTGCTGGTCAGTGTCGACCCGGAACGCGATACGCCTGAGGCGCTCAAGCGATACGTTGAATACTTTGGTGATGACAACCTCGGGGTCACCGGTGACCTTGAAGAAATACGCAAGTTGACCGATGGCCTCGGTATCTATTTTGAAAAAGCGGCGACGACCGGCGAAAACTACAATGTCGATCACTCCGCGGTCGTTATCGTCGTTGATCCGCAAGGCCGCTTCGCTGCATTGTTCAGCGCACCGCATAAAGCTGAGCAATACCTGCACGACTTCCCCATCATCGTGGCCAGTCAGTGAGGCCGCATCGCTACAGCACTGCGTTGCTGATCGTTGTCGGCCTGTCGCTGTTCGCCTGCAGCAAGCAACCGCCGCTCGTAGCCAGTGATGTCGTTATCAACGAAGCGTTGCCTGGCCAGATGATGACGGCAGGCTATCTGACGCTGCGCAATAACTCCGATGCAGCAATCCGAATTTCCAGCGTGTCGAGCCCTGAATTCGGCGCGGTGGAAATGCACGAAACACAGATCAGCGACGGTATCGCCCGAATGCGCGCCGTCGACGAACTGGTTGTCGCGCCGCAGTCCTCAGTAAAATTTGAGCGCGGCGGATTGCACCTGATGTTGATGCGGCCCAGCGGAGACAGGAATGTGTCGCTGAATTTCTACCAGGGCGACGCATTGTTATTGAGCATCACGACACCTGTCACGCCGCGGGACAATTGATGCTTGCCCGATTGTTTATCGCTTTTCAATACCTGGTGCCACAGCACTGGCTGACGGCCATCGTATGGCGACTCGCGCGAATTCGAACCCCGCGACTCAAGAACTTCCTGATCGAGCGCTTCGTCGCCCTGTACGATGTCGATGTCGACGAGGTCGACGGTACTGTCCCGGACGATTTCGCGACCTTCAATGAATTCTTCATTCGCGAACTGAAGCACGGCGCGCGGCCGGTCGCCAATGACGCTGTTGCGGTAGTGTCTCCCGTCGACGGCACCCTCAGCGTGGCTGCTGCGATTCGGGGCGATAGCCTGATCCAGGCGAAAGGCATCGACTATTCGCTGACCGACCTGTTGGCGACCGACCTTGACGATGCAGACGCGTACATCGACGGGCAATTCGCAAGCATTTATCTCGCGCCCTACAACTATCACCGCGTACACGCACCGTTCTCGGCTGAACTGACTGCCGCCCGCTACATACCGGGCGACCTGTTCAGCGTAAACCAGGCTACCGTCAATAACGTTTCCGGACTGTTTCGCCGCAATGAACGGCTCGTCCTGCAGTTTCGTACCGAAATGGGGCCAGCGGCCGTGGTGTTCGTTGGTGCCCTGAACGTCGGGAGCATTTCGACACCCTGGAGCGGCGAGATTCGGCCGCGGAAGCACGGTGTCGTCGAAGCACTGAATCTTGCTCACACGTCGACTGATGTCAGGAAGGGCGACTTGCTCGGCTGGTTCAACATGGGGTCGACGGTCATTGTGTTGCTGCCAAAAGACAGCGTCGAGTGGCGTGCGGACCTTGCGCCGGGCACAACGCTGCGCATGGGTGAGGCAATCGGGCAATGCATGCAGCAACCGGCATGACAGCCTGGCGGCCCACTTCCGGTGTTACTGTCGCCAGGCGCAGGGCTGATATTCTGCAGCGACTGCGCGGCTACTTTGCAACCTACGACGTACTCGAGGTTGATACACCGGCGCTGAGCGTCACCGCCGTCAGCGATGTGCAAATTGAAAGCATCGCAGCACACAGCACGCTGAGCCGTGTGCCACTGTACCTGCATACATCGCCCGAGTTTTGCATGAAGCGACTGCTGGCAGCCGGTTACCCCGACATCTATTCGATCTGCCGGGTGTTTAGGGATGGTGAGGCAGGTGCGCGGCATCAGCCGGAATTTACGCTGCTGGAATGGTATCGGCACGACTTCAGTCTTGGCGATATCATTCAGGATACATTGCGGGTCATCGCCACGGCGCTCGGTGAACCCGCCTACTCCCGGTCCGCCATCATCCGCGACTATTGCGAGGCATTCCGGGATACCGTCGGCGTCGATCCGCTAACCGCCGGCATTGATGAACTGGCGACTGCCGCGCAGGCAGACAGCGAGCTGCGCGCCAGCTTGGGCGAGAACCGCAGCGACTGGCTGGACCTGCTGCTCGCGACTCGCGTAGCCCCCGCATTCCCGCGAGATGCAGCGACCGTCCTGCGACACTACCCAGCCGGCCAGGCGGCGCTGGCACGGCTTTGCCCGGAAGATTCGCAAGTTGCCGACCGCTTCGAAGTGTTTATCGGCGGCCTCGAACTGGCCAACGGCTATGTCGAATTGACCGATGCATCGATCCAGGCGGATCGCTTTGCGAATGATCAGCTCGAACGGCGACAGCGCGGCTACTTGCAGCGCCCACAGGATCAGGCCCTGCTGGCGGCATTGCAGCACGGGCTACCGCCGTGTGCCGGCGTCGCATTGGGTCTTGAGCGTTTGCAAATGATCCATGAAAACACCGACGATATACGCAATGTCATTGCATTTCCGTTCGAGGGTATCGATGAGCCATCCTGACTACAAACGACTTGCCGCGCAGCTTCGCGCCCTGCTCGCAGACGAAAGTGATCCGCTGGCAAATGCCAGCAATTTTGTCGCACTCATTTACAACGCGATTGACGACATCAACTGGCTCGGCATTTACGTACTGCGCAACAAGGAACTTGTATTGGGACCGTTCCAGGGCAAACCGGCTTGCGTGCGACTCGCTGTCGGCTCCGGCGTTTGCGGTACCGCCGCTGCCAGCCAGCAAACGCAACGGGTGGCCGATGTGGACGCTTTCGACGGTCACATCGCCTGCGATCCCGATTCACGTTCCGAAATTGTGGTGCCTTTGATCGTGCATTCGGAGCTGGTCGGCGTACTCGATATCGACAGTGCCAGCACTGACCGGTTCAGTGCAGATGACCAGGTGGGAATTGAGCTGCTGTGTGCGGCTTATTGCGAAAAAATCGCCGCGGACAAACGCTTTATTTGACGCGTGAAACGTATTCGCGGGAACGTGTATCAACCTTGATCACTTCGTTCTGATCAACGAATAGCGGCACTCTTACCACCGCACCGGTCGACAGCTTCGCGGGTTTCACGCCGCCGCTGGCCGTATCGCCTTTGACGCCGGGATCGGTCTCAACGATCTCGAGTTCGACAAAATTCGGCGGCAGCACGATGATCGGTGCGTCATTCCATAAGGTTACGCCGCAGACGTCGCCATCCGTAATCCAGTCTTTTGCATCACCCACAGCGGATGCATCGGCAGCGTACTGCTCGAAGGTCTCCGGGACCATGAAGTGCCAGAACTCGCCATCCGAATAGAGATACTGCATGTCCGTGTCCATCACATCGGCGGCTTCAACGGATTCACCGGATTTGAAGGTTTTGTCGACTGTCTTGCCGGTCTTCAGGTTCTTGATGCGCACTCGGTTGAACGCCTGTCCCTTGCCCGGCTTTACAAATTCGTTCTCGACGATAATGCAGGGATGGCCGTCAATAATGATCCGGAGTCCTGACTTGAATTCGCTGGTGCTGTAACTGGCCATAAAAATCGCTCTTTTCCTTAATTGCCGGGTGGCGGCGAGGCGCCATGATACTAGAGTCGGCGCGCTTCGCCAGCTGATTTTTGGGCCCACATCGCGCATCGGGGCGGCTGAAACTTGATTCAGGTCACGGTTTTGGCGTCCGAACCGCGACTCGGGGGCCCGCTATGACTACACTGCTTAACGGGTTACAGAATACGGATATCAACGGACCTCAGCCGTTGCCAGGGATCAGGATTTGAACGGGCGCCAAAGCATCTCAATAGCCGTCCTGACGGAAGATCAGGACGACGTAGAAACTATCAATCGCGCATTGCGCGATGCGGGCCTGGCAGCGCACTGTCACTGGATTCCTACGTCCGCAAAACTTGCCGACATGATGTCGGCCGAGACCATCGAATTGCTGATCCTGAATTGCGACCGCTTCAAGGACTCCATTCGCCAGATCATCAAGCTCAAGGATCGCTATAACCCGGAGGTTCCATTAATCGCCGCGCAGGAATCCGCTGACGAGGCGAGTATCCAGAAAGCGATGCAGGCTGGTGCCTGCGACCTGGTGTCGATGTCCCTGAAAACCCGCCTGCAATCTGTTGTCAGTCGCGAACTGCGCGCGTTACGCGTCGAACGTGCCCTCAACTCGACGCTGCAGTCGGCAACTGAGTACAAGCGCCAGCTGCAGGATCACATGGAGTCGTCGAGCAGTTCGATTGCACTGGTGCAGGAAGGAATATTCACCGAAGTCAATGATGCCTGGCTGACACAGTTCGGCGCCAAGGACAAAGACGAGTTGCTCGGCATGCCGGTCATGGACACTTTCAATACCGAGAGTCACGCGGCGTTGAAAGGTGCGTTGGTCGCCACTTTGCAGCGCAAGTGGCAAAAAGACGAAAAACTGATTGTAAAAGCACAATTACCGTCCGGCGAAACAGCCGATATCCATCTCGAGTTCCGGCGCCTTGATCTCGACGACGGACCGTGCGTGCAAATTCGTATCGCCCCGCAACTGAAAATTGCCGAAGAGCCGACCAAACTGGTCCACGACGCACTCAAACGCGACCCGACGACATTATTTTTTCACCGCGCACAATTCATAGAGCGAATCAGCAAGAGATTACGCCGCAAACCCGCACAAGGTACCCACTGTCTCGTGTACATCAAACCGGATGACTTCGGCGCCGTCCGGCAGAAAATGGGAATCCTGAATTCTGAGGAAACGCTGGCGCAGCTGGCTGAAGAGATTCGTAAACGTCTGCACCCGAGAGATGTCGCGGGGCGATTTGAAGGCACGGCAATCATGGTTTTGCTGGAACGCGGATCTGCACGCGACGCGCAGGCCTGGGGCAAGCAACTCTGCGACCATGTCGCACAGCATACGTTTGAAGTTGAAGAGAATTCCGCACAAATGACCTGCACGGTAGGCGCTTGTGCCGTCAACGAAGTATTCAGCAGCCTCGAGGAATTCATCGCTGCGACTGTCGATGCTCATCGCTTGGGCAAAAAGGCGGGCGGCAATTGCTCATTCCTTGATGAAAGTGCTGACCAGGACACGAAGCAACGTGAGTTCGATGCAATCTGGGTCAAGCACCTGAAAGCCGCGCTGATGGAAGATCGCTTTCGCCTCGCACAACTGCCGATTGCCGGCTTGCGCAGCGATTCAATAAAAATGTACGACCTGCTGGTGCGCATGATCGATGATCAGGGCCAATCGGTACTGCCATCCGAATTCCTGCCAGCCGCTGAACGAAACAACATGATGAAAAACATCGACCGCTGGATGTTGCAGTCAGCCATGAAATTCTGCGAACAGGGTGACGCGGATCGAGTATTTGTACGGCTTTCCAAACAGTCGATCAAAGATACTTCGACGGCGTCCTGGATGCAGCAAAAACTGGATGACGAAGGTTTCGATTGTTCGCGCCTGGTCATCCAGGTACCGGAGCAGGACGCCGCCAAACACATCAAACAAACACAGGCGCTGGTCAAACACGCACATAAACTCGGCATCGGCTTCGCGCTCGAACACTATGGTATCGAGCAGGAACGCTTCCAGATACTCGATATCCTGAAGCCGGACTACATCAAGATCGACGGTGAGTTGATGCACACACTGACCACCGACGCCGGCATGCAGAGTGCCGTCAGCAACATTGTCAAAGCGGCGCAGGAGCGCAATATCAAGACAGTCGCAGAACGCGTTGAAAATGCCAATGCGATGGCCGTGTTGTTCCAGCTCGGGCTCGATTTCATGCAGGGACATTATGTCCATGAACCGGAAGTTGTCCTGCAGGAGGCACAAAGTGCCGCATCGAGCACGCTCGCACAATTAGCCGCTGCGTCAGCCAATTAATTACGCAGCAAGGCAAATCGAAGTGTGACCTGTGTCACACCCGAAACATGGAACCACACGCTAGCGATTGCAAGCCAATGAAACATAGAATGATTATTCGAAACGTCCTGCTTCTTATCGTGACGTCTGGGCAAAGAATGACGCGGAGTATTCAGCATTGAAATACATCAGTAAGAAATTTAATCGCAGCCACCGCAACTTGCCGGCAATTGTTGCTGTAGGTGGAAGTCTTGCAGCTTTTCCAGTTGCCGCACTGGAACTGGGCGATGTCACGGTTCAGTCTCGTCTCGGGCAGCCCCTGAGAGCCAGTATTGCGTATGCATTGGCGCCCAACGAACAGATTTCGAAGAGTTGTGTCAGCTTGCGTCCAGCAGGATCTGCGAGCGGCCTGCCCGGTGTTGGTAATGCTACGCTGAGTGTCTCCAACGGCGTCATCATGCTGTCCGGAACATCCGCTATGCGTGAGCCAATGGTCTCGGCACACGTTGTTGTCAATTGCCCGTATTCGCCGAATCTGAGCCGCGAATACATGTTGTTTATTGATCCCGCGACGCCCAATTATGAGGCGGTTGCGACGACGCAGCAGGTAACTCCTGCCGCGGAACCGGTCGCAGTCACGCCCGCTGTCCGGCAGCCACAACCACGGCCTGCGGTCCGAAAAGATATCGGCCCCGCGGCGGATTACCGCGTGCAACCCGGCGACTCCTTGTCGGCAATTGCCGCCCGTATCCAGAATCGCCCCGTCGGCTTGTGGCCGGCCGTCAACGCGATTTTTGCAGCGAATCCACATGCATTCATGAACAATGACCCGAATCAGTTGAAAGCGGGCAGTGTCCTGTCGATTCCGTCCTTCGACGGCAACGCTGCGATTGTTGCGGCCGAAGTTTTCGAGCCAGTCGCTGCATCGTCTGCGACAGCAACTCCATCTGTGACGGCAACTCCTGACGTCGTTGTTGAGACGCCCGCCGTTGCGGAGGCCACACCAGAGCCTGCAGTTGCCCCACTGACGGAAACGAGCGGTGATCTGCTACCTGGCGATGTTGTTGTCAGCGACAACCCGTTCGTGGCACCGGTTGCCGCCAACGAAAACACGGTTATCCCTGATACGCAGCTGGCCGGGCCGACAACGAACTCGACATCACCAAACGTTCCGACAGCAATCATTCGCACCAGCAGTGCCGCGAGCGACGGTACGGCCACGCCGTCCTGGATTCTCTGGCTGGCTGGCAGTGGCATCGCGTTGATTATCGGTCTTTTGATGTTCGGCCGACGCTTCCGCGGCGAGACGGACACTGCGCCGCTGGCACCGGTTGTCGATGCGGCTCCACGCCGCCGCAGCACGGACCTGGAAACGTCGGATACCGAAAATCTCGAAACCGTTGGCGTCGACTACGATTTGACTGACGAATCGCCGACGGAAGAGAATCTTGCGCTCGATGCCGATGTCGTCATTGGAACCGGTCTTGAGGTTAACGAGGATTCGAGCATTGAAGACTTCGGATTCGCAGCGCCTTCGGACGTCGATATTGAATTACCGTTTGAGCCGGTCGCTTCCGACACCGGAGAGACCGACATCCTCTCGCCAATGCACGCGCGTGAGCAGTCCATCCTGATGGAGGAAGTACTGCCTGAGGACGACGATTACGACATGTCTGTTATCGTCGATGCCACCAAGATGCCGCAGCCCGAAGAAGTTACTAAACGCGACCTGCAAGCTGTCGTCGTCGAAGCGGAGGACGAGACAATTATGTCGGGTGGCTACACGATCGATAAGGAAATTGACTACAAGGTGCTCGAGCAGGACTACGAGGACGAACTAACCGCGACACAGGCGCTTAACAAAGAGATCGCTCGTGCGGCGGCTGAATTGACGCAACAGATTGAAACAGGCGCCGACGACAACGACGAAACGGCTGCCCTGCCGCTGGCGAGTGTTACTGAGCTCGACATCACCACAGAGATGCCAGCACAGAACGACGATGACTCGTCGCTGGATGACACCAGCGTTACCGAAGAAATTACGGTGAATGAAGCGGCAGATGACGCCACTGTAGAAATGCCGCAATCCAGTAAAGCACGCTAGTCAGCACACTCAGCGCACGGGCGTCGAAATTATTCGACGCCCTGCAGCCGTTCGACTTTTCTCCAGCCTTTCGGCAACAGGCTGCCGCGTAGCGCGCGGTCACCATAGTAGTCATCCAGGTCATTCCACTTGACAGTCATCGTGCGAGTGCCAGTATGCACCTGCAAATCGCCGTCCTCAGGAATTACCGTCGCGGCAACCATGGTTTCTTCGCCACTCTTGTATTTCTTCGACGGTATATTGATCAGCTTGTTACCCTTGCCCTTGGCAAGCTCCGGCAAATCGTCCATCTCGAAAACCAGCAATCGCCCGATCGAGCTCACAGCGGCTATCAGGCATTCCCTGCCACTCGGCACAGGTGCGGGCACAATGGCACGGCCGCCAGCCGGCACGCGCAAAATCGACTTGCCCGCCTTGTTTCTCGAAACGAGTTCCGTAAGCGTCGCGACAAAGCCGTAACCGGCGTCACTCGCAAGCAAATAGCGTTGCTCACTGTCGCCGATCATCGCACCGCAAAATGCCGCGCCGTCAGGCGGCTTGAAGCGACTGGACAAAGGCTCGCCCTGCCCGCGTGCCGACGGCAATGTGCCCGCAAGTACGCTGTACACGCGCCCGGTGCTGTCGATAAACATCGCCAGTTGGTTGCTGCGGCCCTGGGCCGATGCAAGATACGCGTCGCCGGAGCGATAACTCAAGCTGGTCGGGTCGATTTCGTGACCCTTCGCAGCGCGTGCGTATCCGGCCTGCGACAGTACGACCGTCACTGGCTCGCTGGCGACCAGCTGCGTTTCATCCAGCGCCTGCGCCGCTTCACGTTCGACGATCAGAGTACGCCGCTCGTCGCCGTAAGCCTCAGCATCTTCGAGAATTTCTTTCTTGATCAGGGTCTTCAGGCGCGCAGCGCTGTTAAGAATCTTTTCGAGCGTACCGCGCTCATCATTGAGCTCATCCTGCTCGCCCCTGATTTTCATCTCTTCCAGTTTGGCGAGATTGCGCAACCGCAGGTTCAGTATCGCTTCGGCCTGGATATCCGACAGCTTGAAGCGCTTCATCAGCACCGGCTTGGGCTTGTCTTCCTCGCGGATAATCTTGATCACCGCGTCAATATTCAGGTAAGCCACCAGCAGGCCGTCGAGAATGTGCAGCCGGTCGTTGACGATCTGCAGCCGGTGTTTGAGCCGGTTCGTGACGGTTTCCCTGCGAAACTTGAGCCACTCTTTCAGCATATCGACGAGGTTGAACATGCGCGGCCGGCCGTCCAGCGCAATAACATTCATATTTACCCGCAGAGTGCGCTCGAGTGATGTCGTCGAGAACAGGTGCGACATCAGTTGCTCGACATCGACGCCGCGTTTCTTGCTGATGACCAGTCGCGTGGGCTCTTCGTGGTCGGACTCATCGCGCAGATCGTCAACCTGCGGCAGTTTTTTCGCCCGCATTTGCGCGGCGATCTGTTCCTGCAGCTTGGCGCCGGATATCTGGTGCGGCAATGACGTGATAACGATGTCACTGCCCTCGAGCTTGTACGAGGCTCGCAGGCGGAGTGTGCCACTGCCGCTGGTATAGATCTCCTTGATGTCGCTCGCCGGCGATACCAGTTCGCCGCCGGTCGGAAAATCAGGGCCCTTGATGTGCTTCATCAATTGCGCAACTGTCGCTTTCGGGTTGTCGATCAAGTGCACCAGTGCGCTGGCCACTTCGTTCAGATTATGCGGCGGCACGTCGGTTGACATGCCCACGGCGATTCCTGTTGTGCCGTTGAGCAGCAGGTTGGGCAGGCGCGCCGGCAGGACCACAGGTTCGCGCAATGTACCGTCAAAATTCGGCACCCAATCGACGGTGCCCTGGCCGAGTTCCTGCAGCAGACTCTTGGCGTATCCCGCCAGCCTTGACTCGGTATAGCGCATTGCAGCGAAAGACTTCGGATCGTCGGTCGACCCCCAGTTGCCCTGGCCGATGACGATCGGGTAACGGTATGAAAAGCCCTGCGCCATCAACACCATCGCCTCGTAGCAGGCCGAGTCACCGTGTGGATGGAATTTGCCGATCACGTCGCCAACCGTGCGAGCAGATTTTTTCGGTTTTGAGCTCGCGGACAAACCGAGTTCGCTCATCGCGTAGATGATGCGCCGCTGAACAGGCTTCAGGCCATCGCCAATCTGCGGCAATGCACGATCGAGAATGACGTACATCGAATAGTCAAGATAGGCCTGCTCCGTGTAGTCCTTGAGAGCCTGTCGTTCGACGCCTTCCAGGTTCAGGCTGTTTTGCATATTACTCATACCTCGGCAAGATTGCCCTTGGTCTCAAGCCAGTTGCGCCGGTCTTTCGAGCGCTTCTTGGCCAGCATCATGTCCATGAGCTGATCGGCTTTGTCTTTCGCATCGATCGTCAGCTGCACCAGGCGCCGCGTGTCACTGTGCATTGTCGTTTCGCGCAATTGCTCGGGGTCCATCTCGCCCAGTCCCTTGAAGCGCGTGACTGTAACTTTCGCTTTTTTCTTTTCGGCCTCAATGCGGTCAAGAATTCCCTTGCGCTCACCCTCATCAAGTGCGTAATACACTTCTTTTCCGACATCAACGCGATACAACGGCGGCATCGCCACGTAGATATGACCGGCAAGTACCAGTTCGCGAAAATGCCGTAGAAACAACGCGCAAAGTAATGTTGCAATATGCAATCCATCGGAGTCGGCGTCCGCGAGAATGCAAATCTTGTGATAGCGCAAACCGCTGATGTCGTCGGAGCCGGGGTCAACACCGATCGCGACAGAAATATCGTGGACTTCTGCCGAAGCGAGAATCTCGGCTGTCTCAACTTCCCAGGTATTCAGGATTTTTCCGCGCAACGGCATGATGGCCTGGGTATTGCGGTCGCGGGCCTGT
>TARA_R110002096_G_scaffold54517_18_pt1 | contig 22640 bp, 19 predicted proteins | sample TARA_R110002096 | Tara Oceans TARA_R110002096 (sample SAMEA4397295) | marine metagenome | biome: Polar Biome; feature: [DCM] deep chlorophyll maximum layer (ENVO:01000326); material: water (ENVO:00002006), including particulate matter (ENVO:01000060) such as... | depth 35 m
CCGGGCGGTGATTCTCGTTTGGACGGACAAGTTGCCCTACCGCTTTGGATCGACTGCGGAGCGCCTTCAAGATCGCCGCCTCTTCTATGTCGGCATCACCCGGGCGGAGTCGTTCCTGGCGCTGACTGCGTCGGGAACCTCCGAGTTCATCGATGATATTGAAGGCGTTCCTGCCGTCAAGTTCGTCGAGAGCCGAACCAAAAACCACAAGGCGGCTTCGTTAGTGGGCCGACATGGTTTGAAGAACTCCCCGAACGCGGCTGACCTCGTGGGTTCGGATTAGGTCGACCTTTCCGAGGGCCGCAAGGACGGCGAAGAACGGTTCGGCGCAGCGAACTTCGTCTTCGAAGAATTCAAAAGCGTGGGGTAACGCCTGGCAGACGGGCCATCCCAACGTGCGAAGCCGGAAGGCGTTGAGAAAGGTCTGCATTTGGTAGCGAACGCGTTCCGACGAATCCTGGAGGTTTTTGTAGTAAAAGCCCAAACCGGGATCAATCCAGATCCGCCGGACTCCGGCGGAAGTGGCTCGTTCGATTTCGTTGGCGAAGTAGCGATGTAGAACCGCCGTGTGATCGGTGGAGAGTTGAAAGTCGGCGACTTCACGGGCGTGATTTCCCTGGAGGTAGCAAATGACGACGCCCGCTTCGTGCGTTGCCGCGAGTTCGTAAAAGTCGGAGGTGTACTCGGCGGCCGTGAGGTTGAGAACCGCAGCTCCGGCTTCGAGGCAGGCCTGGGCCACTTCCAGATTGTAGGTCTCGGTTGAAACCAGGGCTCCCTGAGCCGTGAGTTCCCTGACGACCGGCAAAAGTGCGGCCTGCTGACCTTCTGCGTCAACGCGCTCGGCGTTAAGAATCGTTGATTCGGCTCCAAGATCGATGAGGCGAGCGCCGTCTGCCATCAGTCGTTTCCCACGCCGAATCGCAGATTCTGTGGTCAGGCTTACGCTTTCCCGATACCAGGAATCGGAAGACAGGTTCACCACGCCCATCAGCGCCGTGTCATCGGGGAAATGCCCGAACCTTTGCCCGCGGATTTCAAAAGTCTGCGGTTGAGCGGATAGCTCGTCCTGAAATTGGCGATGAAGCTGGGAAAGGTATTCGAGGTCGAGCATCGGGTGGGACGTGGTTACCTCGACGATGGTCTAACCGGCGTGTTGATAAATGGTGTGACCGACAAAAAACGGCCCCAAACTATCCATGAATTCGCCGGTTTGCTTGGTGCTTCGCATGTCTTTGACGAGTCGCGACAGCCAGTAGAGCCGATCGCTGAGCAGGCCCAACACAAACTCGTTGTCGTTGGAATCCATCCCGAAACATTCCAAACGGATGTCTGTCGCATAGGCGGCCGAACCATAGTGGTGGCCGATAATTCCGTGCTCGCGAAGCATCTCCGCCTGCTCGGTTCGGGGCAAGCGGTAAAACTCTGGTTTGCGACGAAGCGGATACCAAACAGCCCAAGGGCGACCAGCAAACGTGGCGCTCTCAATCGGGCGTTTCGTGAGCCAGTATTCGACGTCGTCCTCGCGACCGAACGCGTAGGTCCGGCCCAGCATCGTGAATTCCGGCTTCAACGTGGCTTGGGAAAATCCCGGGGATCCGTAGGTTTCAGAGGCCCGCTGACTCAGGGCAATTGGATCCTCGTCCCAGAGGAGAACGCCCATTCCGCGAGGGTCGTTCAAATCGGCATATCCAACTGCGGGCGTTTTTGCCGATTCCAATTCAGCGACGGCAGCGTCGCGATCGACGTCGGTAAAGACTTGAAGCTGAATGAAGAGACGCCGGTCGATTGCCTGGGGGACACCACGTTTGGGCATGCCAAAGTCGCGATGATCGCGGGGATCACCCTTGCAGAGGTAATCGCGATCGAGGACGATTCCGTGTTTCTCCGCCGTTTTCTCCAGTTCGTCGTCGAGCGGCCATTGCTCGGTCTGGATTTTTCCCTGAAACTGCTGGGTTCCGCCCTTGAGCGCAACCATGCCACGGTTTGAGCCCGTTTCGCGGACTTGGTCAAAGTCTTTGGCCAGTTCGGTGGTGTCCAGGTTTTCGAGCGAGACAAGGCTTTCCAAACGATCCTTCAACGGGGCATTGTCCGGTCCGGGGAGTGGGGCAACAACGCTTTTCACCGCCGGAGGAGCAAGGCTCCAGGCGACCCAAAGTTCTTCCAACGTGGCGACGCCGTGGCTGGTAATTCTCGATTCGCTGATTTCGCGGACGGCATCCCGTTTGGCTTGGCGTTTCTCCTTTTCGGCCGGGGCGTTGGGACCACCGGGAACAACACTTTCGCGCACGATCAAATCGATTCCAGCTTCGGTGGCGGCCTGAAGGCAGAGTTCACCGGGCCAGGATTCGATCGGACTGTAGACGACCATTGCGTAGTCGATTCGGTCGCCAAATTGGTCAAAAGCGTGTAGCAAGTCCAGCGTGTAACCGTTGGCGGGGCCGGGAGCGATTCCCAGAGACGCGGCTAAACCGTCGCTCTTTACTTTGGCAAGGGCATCCCAAACGACGATGCTCCGAAATCCGGTCTGGTCGGGATCCTGAAGCAGAAGAACGTCGAAGGATTCGAGCCCGAGAGCCTCAAGCGAGGACTTCACCGCTGAATCGATATAGGCGGCGTATTCCGACTCCTCTCTGGTGCCCGTAAATCTGGCTTTCGCAGTGGAGTAGCCGTGGCCTGCGTTCCCTGCAACGTAACCGATGCACCCAATGATGCACAAATCCTGGCGGGCAATGCCTGAGTCACGGATCGCTTCACCGAGAATACGATCGGCTTTGCCGCCTCCAAGTGAGTCCGATGTGATGAAGGTTCGGACTCCGGATTCCAGAGCTACTCGAATCAACTCAGCGCCTGAATCTTCACCTTCGAGGTGGTTCCACAAGCCCAGAGCAATTTGGGAAGGTTTCATGCCCTTGATTTAGGTCCGCTGGGCTCAGTTGTCAAAAACCAGCCTGTAAGAGAACGCGAGTTCGATCTGTTTTGCTTCGAATCCAGAGAGTGAGAATCGAATTCTTAAAAGTTCTGGTAAATATGGTAAATGGATCTAAAATATTATACTCTCACTCGCTCTATGAAAGAATTTCCCCGTAATCGTGGCTTCAGCGTCATTGAAGTCCTTGTGACAATCGGACTGTCTTCGATTTTCTTCTCCGCAGCTGCTCTTATTTTCCAGAACATCACGGCGAACCGGAAAGTGCTCGCAACGATTGAGACGATCAAGCTGGGAGCAGACGATGCGGCAAGCAACGCCGTGATTCAGAACTTCTATGGCTTGGATCAGAATTCCATCGAGGTTTACTCCGCTCCCAATTTCGGTCGCACGGCCATGGCAGCTAACCTCAGCGAGAATTTCCTCGATGACATGGCAAAGTCCTCTGCGGTTTTCTGCCTCGGTCGCAATGGTTTGAACACGATGCGGGGGGCCACCATTGCCTACGCCGATGGAAGCGCCACGTTGGATACGCCTGAGGCGTTTCGTCAGCACCTTTTGACTCTGGATGCGACGGCTGCAGCCGTGTTTGTGGCCTACGATACGATTTCCACGGCCGAAGACGCGACCGTTTACATGATTGCCCCCGGCTCCTCGGCGACGGAGTTGGCGGTGGTCGCGGTTTACGACATCGATATCGTCTCGGTAACTCAGGGCAAGTATGTCTCCGTTCGAAGGTATGAGAACGGATTGATGACCGCCTATTACGATGTGCTTTTTCCAACTGGGACGGGAACCGCTTTCAGTCCGATGATCGCGTATTTTAAGCGGAAGGCCCAGGCGCCATTTGAGGCAGATGCTGACAAGGCGAAGTACATGATCGCCCAGGAGCAGCCGTTCTACTTCCTTTGGCTTCCGGATCCCTCGACCCGGACCCTCGAATCTCCGACGGATCCGCCGGCCCCGTCACAGGCCGCTGGCCACGCGGTTTGGGATTACTACAAGATGGGAGGCCGGACCCAGTTCATGTTCACGATTCCCGCATTTCCAAGCCTTCACTAAGTCTGACCATGACGTTCAAACACCCCTTCAAAAGAAAGCGAAACAAGGGATACTCCCTTGCCGACGTTCTCGTCGCATCAGCCATTCTTGGCGTTGGCGTTAGCGCCGCAGCCTCGTTGACGTTGACGATGAATACGCAGGAAGACATGTCCTGGCGCGTAACGCGTGGCCTGAACCTGGCGGAAAATGCGGTAGCGCTCTATGTTTTGGGAATGGCTCCATCGGACGCGATTGCCTATTTGCCGACGGACCCCGATACGACCGTCACGGTTCAGGTTGCGGAGGTCTCGGACACCATTTCGGAAATGGCTTTCAAGTCGACGACGTTTCGTGCTTCGATCCAACCGGTTCGCGACGAAGGAAGTTGGTCGGAAGGAAAATGGACGGGTGGATCGCAGGCTACGATTCCGACTCGAACGCTCGATCTGAAGGCGTATCGCTCCAACCTCCAGATTCGGAACTACGAATAACCCCCGGCTGACTGCATCATGACTTCTCAACTCTCCCGCAAATTTCATTGTCGCGGCACTTTTACCGTCATTGCGATGATCGTGATGGCGCTTGGTACAATGGGCATGCTCTCCCTCATCGCGGTGATGAATGCCCGAATGGAACAGGTCAATTCGCTCGAGGATCGTGCGATCCGGCATGTCCGGGAAATGAATGGCCGGCAACTCGCAAAAGCCTATGCCTATCAGCGTTTCTGGACGACAGCTTCCGGTGGTGGCGAAACGGTTGATCTTCCGGGAAATTGGGGACGCATCGTCACGCCTTCGTGGTCGACCGCTGGTTTTGCGACGACCAATCAGCTGGGAACGGTGAACCAGGTTAGCCCGAGTCCCGATCGGGCCGCTTATGCCGAGACGGTTGATATTTCGGTCTACGGTCATATCGATTCCGGAACCGGAACCTGGAGCACGACGCTGACGCCCAAGACGATCGAGTTTCAAGTCTGCAGCCGGGCTTTGAATCTGTCCGATCACCTCTTTGAATCTCGTCGACATACTTCGTCGAAAACGGTTTCCGGGAATCTTCGGGTTCATGGGAAGAGCGCCATCTGGCAGCACTCCGGCGCGAACAACACCTTTGCGTTTGCCACGGAAGAATTGGTCGCGAATAACGAAACCGCAGTTCAGACGAACTTTGCGGTTACCGATCTTTCGGGGGCAGCGCTTGCGCCCAATAATCTGGTGGTGACCGACCTGCCGAACTGGTTTGCGGCGGCTGGATCAACCCACAATCCCTCGGGAACCTATCCGAAGTTTTTTGACGATGATTGGGGGCCGTTCAACGACAGTGGCTCGTTTCCGAGTTTCACGAACAAGATGATTTCTCGCAACGGCGGTTCCGCCTTTACGGTGGATGCGTTGAGTGGCTCTTCGGTGAATACCAATGGGGTTAGTTCCAATGGAGCGGGTGTCGTGACTGTTGATCTCAGGAGTTTGGACTTGGTCGATACCATCATCAACAATGTGGTGACGTTGACCTTTACGGGGCAGTCGACTCCGTCGGAAGCGCTTGCCGTGGAGAATCAGCCGGTTGTCACCTACGCTGTCGATTCCGCATCGCTGGCGACGCTTAATTTTACCTCGTCCAACGCGAGACCCTTGGTGGTCGCGCTTTCCGGTTCCAACGCGGTCACGACCACTACCTCCTTTGACGATGGAGGAAGCCTTCGGCTGTTTCTGATTGCTGAGCAGCAGCCGTTGAGCATTTCGTCAGGCGGATCGACAAACCTCTACGGCGGGTTGGCAACGGATGAGGGCGTGGCGATTACTTCCGGGACGATCGATCTCTACGCGGAAACGACGAATCCAACGCTGTTCGAGGATCTCCTCTGGCGTTCTTACTGGGTCGAAAGCTACCTGCAGTAGGTTGGCGCTTCAGTTGCTCACTTCGATTCCCAACATCTGGGGAATCTGAGCGCCGCCACCGAGGAACTTCGCTGCGACAATCGATGCGACGGAAATGGGGCTGGCAGGCTGAATGGTAACTTTCAGCTGATCAGGATCGTCGAGAAACTGCTCCACAGAGGCGAGCGCCTGGCGATTGAGTGTGCTGGAATCGGATTTCAGGCCTTCCCTCAAGTCTGCGATCAGGCTGGTGACGAATTCATCGCGGGTCACTCCTGCGGTTTCCGCTCCGCGGTCGAGGAACCGATTGGTGATGCCGTTGTCCCGGAAGGTGATTTCGCAGGATTGGATCGACAAGGCTGAGAGCATCGCCATCAATTGGAGCGGGTTGAGTTCTTCGCCCGGCGGAGGTGTTGGTGGCGGTGTGAAATTGGTGAGGCTGAGGGAGATGGAAAGTTCTCCCATGTCGTCTCCCATCAACGCAGCTTTACGGATATCCAACTGCTTGGTTTCCAGATTGTATTCGTAATCGATCGCCGCATCCATCCGTGGCGGCTCCTCATAGCCCAGTTCCTTGAGTTCTTCGCTCAACTCGGGATTCACCTCTTCAGAGAGCTGGATTCCAAGCGCCTTGAAATTCAACATCGACGGGAATGATTCATCCTCTGTGCGGGGCTTGAAGTCATCGACGATCATCTCATCGACGGTGACTTTGCCTTTCTGCCCCTTTTTTCCTTCAATCTGAAATTGGGACATTCGTGCCGAACTGCTGGCGAGGTCGTAGCGGAATTTGCCGTAGCTGATGTCCGCGTCTTCGCGATGGCGCTCAATCTCGGCGTCGATCTCGCCTTTTATCCGCGAATTGACGATAAATTCTGCCGCCAGGTAGCCTGTTCCAGCCAAAATAAGCACGGCAATTCCGATGCCGATGGTGCGATTCATAGGCTCGAGAATAGTTCGAAAACGCGAAAAGTCGATTTTTCTGTCATTTTTCGGCCGTGGTTCAGCTTGAGACGTTCATTAGCTGAGACCATCTTGTTTGAGCCGATGAAAGGAACCTCCCAGATCTCCCGACGCCGAATCCTGCGCCATGCCATGCTCGGGATTGGCGGTGTCGCGTTGACGGATTTGTTGGCGAGAAGTCAGCGGAAGCCTGCCACGACGCGGATTCCTCATTTTGCCCCGAAAGCCCAGCGGGTGATCTATATCTTTTTGGAAGGCGGACTGTCGCAGATTGATTCCTACGACCGCAAGCCTGCCTTGCAGGCTCATCATGGCAAGCCGCTTCCGGATTCGATTCGGCCTCCCAAATTCACGTTTGCCCCGCAAGGAACCGTCATTGGTTCGCCGTTTGATTGGAGGCAATGGGGAGGGAATGGAACCTGGGCGAGCGATCTCTTTCCCGAGGTGAATCGCCGGTTCATCGATGAGCTGTGTTTCATCCATTCGCTTCAGCATGAGAGCAACGACCACCTTACCGCCAAAACGGTGCTTCACACGGGCGTCCCGCGCGAGGTTCGGCCGACGTTGGGAAGTTGGCTCATGTATGGATTGGGTTCGGAGAACGCGAATTTGCCGGGGTATATCGACATTGTGCCGGGGCGGCCTCAGTCTCGACCGACCGGTTTTCTGCCATCGATTTACGGTGGCACTCCGATCGGGAAACCCGACAAGAAGGATCCTGCCCATCTTTGGGAAAACCTGGATTCCCGATTCGAGGGCCAGGAACAGCACCTTGATTTCATCCGGGCGTTGGATGGTGAATCCGAGGAGGAGATCGAGAATCTCGAACTCGCGTTTCGGATGCAGACCGAAGCTCCCGAACTGATGGATCTGAATCGCGAGTCCAAAGCCACGCGGGACCTCTACGGCATCGACGAGGATCATACCGACGAGTTTGGGCGAGCGTTGTTGTTGGCGCGAAGATTCTCGGAAGCCGGCGTTCGCTACGTCACGATTACCCACGCCACCCCGCGCTACGGCAATTTGTGGGATCAGCATTCGAACCTTGAGAAGGGGCATCGTGGAAACGCCCATGCGGTCGACAAGCCGATCGCGGCGTTGCTTCATGATCTGGATGCGCGGGGCCTGCTTCACGATACCCTGGTCATGTGCGGAAGTGAATTTGGGCGAACGCCAACCTTCGAGTATTTTTCCGGGATCGACGGGAAACACACCAACGGCCGCGATCACAATCCCCATGGGTTTACGATGTGGTTCGCTGGCGGTGCGGTGAAGTCCGGCTTTCATCATGGAGCGACCGACGACTTCGGTTACTACGCGGTGGAGAAGCCGGTTTCGATTCACGATCTCCACGCGACGCTTCTCCACATCATGGGGTTCGATCACGAGGAACTCACCTTTCTCCATGGAGGGCGGGATTTTCGACTCACGGACGTCTATGGGAAAGTTGTCCGCCCAATTCTTGCCTGAGCAGCCCGGTGGTCGCCGGGTTGCCTGCGTTGCGAGAATAGGCGATGACTTCCCTCCATGACGAGCATTCGCCATCACCTTCTGCTTTGGCTCCTTCCCGGGTTTCTCCTGCTTTGGGCCATCGCTGGTGGGGCGATTTTCTGGTCGGTGCGGGATCGCCTGGAGACGGAACTGGATGCCCGGTTGCGGGAGCTCTATGCGGCCATTCCCTTTGGAGAAAACGCCGGGCGCAGCAGCTTGTTGAGTATCGAAGACTTCACGCGGGACGACTTTGGGATCTACTTTCAAATTTGGGGCGAGAGCGGGATGCGCATCCTCAAATCGCAAAATCTGGGTCAGTTTGAGATCGAGCAGCCGGAGCAGTTTGCCGAAGAATTTGCGTATTCCAACCAGCTTCTCGGCAATGGAGATTGGGTGCGGACTCTGGCCGTGGCGAGTGACGGAGGTGCCTTGGGAACGGTCGGGATCATGGTCGCGACAACCCGTGAATCGGCGGATGCATCGCTTCGCAAGCTGGTCACCGCAATCGTTGCAATTGGCGCTCTGAGTGGCCTGGGGTTCGCGGTTTTGGCGAGTTTTGCCCTCCGATCCGGGCTCCGTCCGCTTGCCGAGGTTGGGAGCCAGGCTGAGCGAATGGATGCGGACACCCTCAGCGCGAGATTTCCGACGGAGTCACAGCCAAAGGAACTGGCAGGAATCGTGATGCGGTTGAACGAGCTGATGCGGCGCTTGGAGGAGAGTTTTGCGCGCGAGCGCCGTTTCAGTGCGGACCTGGCCCACGAGTTGCGAAATCCGGTCGCGGCTTTGCGCTCGATTGCCGAGGTTTCGCTGAAGTGGCCCGATCAGGCGTCCCACGAGGATTACGCGGATGTTCTGGAAATCACCGGAGAATTGCAGACGACCATCGAGAATATGTTGTCCCTGGTCCGCCTGGAAAAAGGGAGCGATCAGATCCATCTGGAGCCGGTCAATGTCTCGACTGTGATCGACGAGACCTGGCCGTTGTTTGCACCCAAAGCCGCCGAACGGGGAGTGGACTTTCGTAATCGCTTGGATTCCGGTTTTTCGCTCCGAACCGACGTGAAACTCTTTCGGGTGATCGTCTCGAATTTGCTTTCGAACGCCGCTGAATACGCCCCGGAAAAGTCGGAGATCGTCATCGCAAATTTTGAGCAATCCGGCTTTTCCGTCGCCAATCCCGCGCCTCACCTGGAGAATGCAGACTTGGCGCGAATGTTCGATCGGCTTTGGCGGCATGATCGGGCGCGAACGGATTCCACCCACAGCGGCCTCGGGTTGGCGCTTGCCAAATCGTGCGCCGAAGTGCTTGATCTGACGCTTCAGGCCGAGCTTGTTGACGAGAATCAACTTCATCTCATCATCCTCCCGTCAGGTTGAGAGCCTTACACTCGTTCAACTCATGAACCGTTCGACCCAGATTTCATCCATGTTGCGGGGGATTTTCCTCGCCACGGTTGGTTTGGTTTGGGGATTCGCTCAAGCGGACGGGCCGGATTCCGCCGGGTTGGACGTCGAGACGATTCAGGAGTTTGGGAGCTTGGACCGCAACCGCAATTCCGGGTTGGATCGTCTCGAATTTGCGTTTAGCGAGGTTGCGCAGCGAGCTCGCGAGTTCGGAGGACGTGATCAGGTTGACGAAGTGTTTGCGCTGATGGATGGCGATCAAAATGGCGAGATTGAGTTGCTCGAGCTCACGGCTTCACAGCTCAATCGCAATGTCCGGATTCTGGATCGGAACAGCGCCCGAAGCTACGGGGAGCTCGATCGCGACCGCGATGGTCTGATCGCGATGCAGGAATACCTGGACAGCCCGAAGGCCAAGCAGGCGCTCGAGAACGGAAAAGATCCCGACTTTGTCGCCAGCCTGTTTCAGCGGATTGACCTCAACCAAAGTGGCGTGATTGGGCCGTTTGAGTGGATTCAGGCTCTGGGAGTCGAGAAACAGCTGATGGATCCTGATTCCGCCGCGATTTTTGCGCTGCTGGACAAAAATGATGATGGCTCGATTGGGGCTTCCGAGCATGCGGCGATCGATCCTGCGGAATTTATGCACGAAGCCATCTCCAGGTTTGAAACGATCGATCTGAACGGAAACCGGGAAGTTGGTCCTCAGGAGTTTGCTCGTGCGATCACGACCGTGGCAGGCCCGAATGTCCATCCCGAAACGATGGCACGATTTAAGGAAATGGACCGCAATCGAGATGGCGCGATCAGCCGTCGGGAATTCTCGCGTGGCAAGTTGGTTGAGATGTTTGCCCGCAACCGGGAGATGGAAGAAGAGATGTTTGCCCGAATCGATACCGATGGAAGTGATGAAATCGATCTCGAGGAATTCGCGAATGGCAGAATTCGGCGCAAGCTCGATGGGCCGCCACCAGGAAAAAAGCCTCCGGGGCCTCCGCCCAAGGCCCGCTAATCGCTAGCTGACCAGTTTGCCGTCGGCCAACACCAACTGCCGATCGCCGGTTTGAGCCAGTTCGTTGTCGTGGGTGACGACCACCAGCGTCTTGTCCTGCTCGCCGGTCATTTCCAAGAGGGCCGCCATCACTTCAGCGCCGGTCTTGGAATCCAGGTTTCCCGTCGGTTCATCGGCGAAGATGATCTCCGGGTCATTGATCAGGGAACGCGCAATGGCGACCCGCTGTTGCTCTCCTCCGGAAAGCTCGGCGGGCAGGTGATTGAGTCGATCTCCCAATCCGATCTTGGTCATCATCTCCTTGGCGCGGTCTTCCGCGACTTTGCGACCAATCATGGCTGGCAGCAGCACGTTTTCGATCGCCGTTAATTCCGGCAGCAAAAAGTAGTGCTGAAACACGTAGCCCATGAATTGGTTCCGCAGCCGTGCCTGCTCGTGAGCCGGGAGGTCGTAGAGAGATTGGCCGTTGATCTCGACCGAACCTTGATTTGGGCGCTCCAAACCGGCCAGGGTGTAGAGGAGCGAGGTCTTTCCCGCCCCGGAAGCGCCGCAGAGAAAGAGCTTCTCGCCGCGTTTGACTTCCAAATCCACCCCGCGGAGCACTTCGATCGTTTTCTCACCAATGGTGAAGGCGCGATGAAGATTGACTCCGCAGATGTGGGATTCCTGGGTGGGCATGAGTCAGTTGTGGAATTCCGGGACCCGTGAGAGTTCCGAAATCCGATGTCGCAAAAGCCTTCGCGACTTACTCGCCAAGCGCGTAACGCGTAAAGCGGCGAAGAATCAGGTTTTCACCCAACTCACCGATTTTTGCTTTCAGCAGATCCTCGATCGTCTTGTCCGGATCCTTGATGTAACCCTGTTCCAACAAGCAAATCGTGCTGAAAAATTTGTTCATCTTGCCTTCGAGAATCTTTTCCAATGCCTTGGCTGGCTTGTCTTTCATCTGCTCGGCAAAGATTTCCTTTTCCTTGGCAATGACGTCTTCAGGAACCTCGTCGCGGGAAACGTATTGAGGGGCTGCCGCTGCGATATGAAGCGTGATATCTTTCACGAAATCGCGGAACTGGTCGTTTTTGGCAACGAAGTCGGTCTCGCAGTTGATTTCAAGCAGCACACCAATTCGGCCTTCCATGTGAATGTAGGAAGCAACGGCGCCTTCTTTGGCTTCACGTCCTGCTTTCTTTTCCGCGACTTTGGCATCGCGCTTGCGCAATTCGGTAATGGCTTTCTCCAAGTCGCCCTCGGTAGCTGCGAGGACTTCTTTGCAGGCCATCATCGGCGCACCCGTTTTATCGCGGAGTTCTTTAACCAGTTTGGCGTCAATTTTTGCGGACATCTTTAGAGGTTCGTGAGTGTTGTAAAAAATTGGGGAGTCAAAAAGGACTCGTTAGATGGTCTTGCCCTTCATCGTCAAGATGGGCTCGATCAGTTTTTGGAGAATGAGGCGAATGGAACGAATCGCGTCGTCGTTTGCGGCAACGGGGTAGTCGATTACATCGGGATCGGCGTTGCTGTCAACCAAGGCAACGATTGGAATGCCGAGCTTCAAAGCTTCGTGAACCGCGATTTTTTCCCGAGCGGAGTCAACGATGACCAGGACATCAGGATACTTCTCCATTTTGCGGATTCCATTCAAGTTCCGCTGAAGCTTTGCGCGTTCGCGTCCCAGGGAAGCCAATTCCTTCTTACTCATTTTCTTGAATTCAGGAGTCCGCTCCAACCCCTCGAGGTAGTCGAGGCGCTTCACGCTTTTGCGGATGGTTTCCAAGTTGGTGAGTGTTCCGCCAAGCCAGCGGTTGTTGACGAAAAATTGGTCGCACGCTTCAGCTGCTTCAGCAACGGCGTCTTGAGCCTGGCGCTTGCAGCCAACGAACAGGACTTTTTTTCCTGCGTCCACGAGGTCGGCCAGATAGTTGGCGGCGACATCAACCTGCTTCAGAGTTTCCTCAAGGTTGATGATGTGGATTGCGTTGCGTTCCTCCAGAATGAAAGGCTTCATTCTTGGGTTCCATTTGCGGCTCTGGTGACCGTAGTGGACACCGGCTTCGACCAGCTCAATAAGGGCTTCTTGTGACATAATAGGGGTGCTGCCTTTTAACCAAGACAACGGGTGTTTTCGCCAAGACTCGCCGGTTGGGTAAACTCTGCCGCATGAAGCGGGCGTCTCGACTCTTGAATTAAATATTCCGGCGAAGAGGGCGGGTAGAATGGCGCTTGTTGACGGGAAATCAAGCCAAATTGAGGTGAGTTTTTTTGACGAACGGCCCCAAAGCCACCGTTTCGACGAAACCGTCACAATTGTGGGAAAGTGGGTTGCCTTGAGAACCCGAATCACTTCAAGATTCCAGTTCCATGAAAACTCCGCTGGTTCTGTTGTCTTTTCTTCTTGTTGCGACGCTACCCGCTGTCGAAAAACCCAACGTTCTACTGATTTTGGCCGATGACCTTGGGTTTTCGGATCTGGGCTGTTACGGAGGCGAAATCGCGACTCCAAATCTGGATTCGATCGCCGAAAACGGGCTTCGCTTTACCCAATTTTACAACACGGCGCGTTGCTGGCCAACCCGAGGCGCGCTGATGACGGGATACTACGCCCAGCAGATTCGCCGCGACAAAATCCCGGGAATTCCAGCCAGCGGAGGAGGCAATATCGGAATTCGGCCAGCTTGGGCTCCCTTGTTGCCTGAATTGCTGAAACCTCAGGGATATCGCTCGTATCACGTTGGGAAATGGCACATCGACGGGATGCCCCTCCAAAACGGGTTTGACCGCTCCTATTATCTCAAGGATCAAAGTCGCTTTTTCAGCCCCCAAAAACATTGGCTCGATGACAAACCACTTCCGGCCGTTGAACGGGATTCCGGGTTTTACGGAACCGTCGCATTGGCAGATCGCACGGTCGAGTTTCTCGCTCAGCATTCGGCGGAGCACGCGGACCAGCCCTTTTTTTGCTACCTGGCCTTCGCCGCGCCCCATTTTCCGCTTCACGCGTTACCTGATGACATTGCCAAATACAAAGACACCTATCGGAAGGGGTGGGACGCAGTTCGGGCGAAACGTTTCGCCAAGCTAAAGGAACTGGAGATTTACGAGGGCAGGCTCTCGGATGTCGAACCTGATTTGGGTCCGCCCTATCATTTTCCCGACCATCTCGAAATTCTCGGCAATGGCGAGACGAACCGGCCGCTTCCCTGGGACGAGTTGACCCATGCTCAGAAGGACTTTCAGGCGATGAAGATGGCGATTCATGCCGCGATGGTCGACCGGATGGACCAGGAAATCGGTCGCGTGATCGCACAAATCCGCAACATGGGCCAAATGGAGAACACGCTGATTCTCTTTCTCTCCGACAACGGTGCCAGCGCGGAGATCATGGTGCGGGGTGACGGTCACGATTCTGACGCGCCGATGGGATCTGCGGTGACCTATCTCTGTCTGGGGCCCGGATGGTCAACCGCGTGCAATACGCCATTTCGCCGCCATAAAACCTGGACGCATGAAGGCGGTTGTTCCACGCCGCTTATCGTTTCCTGGCCCGCTGGAATTCCGGCCCGCGGCGAATTGCGATCCAATCCGGGCCACGTCATTGATGTCGTCCCGACCATTCTCGAGCTGGCCGGGGCCGAGTTGGCGCCAACTGGGGAAGGGCAGGGGGCTCCCAAGCCGCCGGGGAAAAGTCTCCGGCCTGTTTTCGCAAACGATGGCACCGTCGAGCATGACTCTTTTTGGTGGTTTCACGATGGTCACAAAGCGATCCGCAAAGGGAATTGGAAACTGGTTTCTTCGAAAGGCGGGCCCTGGGAGCTTTATGAAATGGCCAACGATCGCGCAGAGTCGAATGACCTGGCCCGAAAATTTCCAGAACGTGTCAGGCAACTGGAAGCTGACTGGAATCGTCAATTGGAGGAGTTTTGGCATTTGGCGAAGCTGGAAAGCTAAAAGGTGGCCAATGTTCGGAAAATGACCTGCGTTGTGCGGACCTTGCGTTTACCTCTGAACCAAAACGATGGACGAACGGCTTTTGTATTTCACGGCGATTCTCACGCTCGGCATTTTTGCACAGTGGCTGGCCTGGCGTTTGAAGCTGCCATCCATCTTGTTGCTGCTGGGATTTGGTTTCGCCGCCGGCCAGATTTATGACCAAAGTGCGATTCTGGAAGATCAAACTCTGTTTGCCGTGGTCTCGATGGCGGTGGCCATCATCCTGCTGGAAGGAGGTTTGACCTTACGATTGCCCGAACTGAAAGAAGCCGGGAAACCGGTTTTACGGTTGGTCACGACCGGTGCCGCCGTAACCTGGCTCCTGACCATTCCGGCGGCTCACTACGCCGCAGGATTCAGTTGGCCGGTTGCGACCCTGGTTGCCGCCATTCTGGTGGTGACAGGACCAACCGTGATTGGCCCGATTTTGCGCACTCTCAAACCGGTTCGCTCGATCAATTCGATTCTAAAATGGGAAGGCATTGTCATCGATCCGGTCGGGGCCGTGTTGACGGTTCTGGTCTTCAGCGTGTTGTTTGGGCACGGAGAGTCCGAGAATGGTGCCCAGACGGTCATCACCGGATTGGCCAAAACGCTGATCGTGGGTTTTGGCCTGGGGTTCGGAGTTGCCTGGATGTTGGTCAAGGTGTTGAAACACCACTGGATTCCGGACTTTCTGCAAAGCGTGGTGATCCTGACTGCCGGGTTGATCGTGTTTGCGATCTCCAACATGATTCAACACGAATCGGGATTGTTGACCGTCACGGTTTTGGGAATCGGGATTGCCAACCAGAGCAAAGCCCAGGTTCGGCACATTATTGAGTTTAAGGAGAACCTGCGGATCATCCTCATTTCCGCGTTGTTCATCATTTTGGGCGGGCGCGTATCATGGGCTCAGGTGACCGAGGTTTGGAAGGAGGCGGTTATGTTTCTGTGTATCCTGATTGTTGTCGTTAGGCCCGCCGCCGTGTTTATCAGTACGATGGGTAGCAAAGTCAGCCGGACTGAGAAGGTCTTTCTTGCCCTCATGGCTCCGCGCGGCATCGTGGCTGCAGCCGTTTGCTCAATTTTTTCGTTGGAGATCATCGCCTCCGGCGGGCACTTTCAGGCGGAGGGAGAGAAAATGGTTCCCATCGTCTTCACGGTTATTGTGGGAACCGTGCTGTTTTACGGACTCAGTGCGGGGCCGATTGCACGACGGTTGGGCGTCGCATCCAAACGGCCTCAAGGCGTCCTGTTCACCGGAATTCGTCCTTGGGTCATTGAAGCGGCCAAAGAACTGCAATCGCTCGGCTTTCGCTGTTTGTTGGTGGATTCCAACTATGCCGCCACCTCGAAAGCGAGAATGGCTGGTCTTCAAGCCGTCAACGCCAATGTCTTGTCGGAGTTTGCTCACGAGGAACTCGACTTATCGGGCATCGGATCAATGTTGGCCGTCACGCCGAATGATCAGGTGAATTCGTTGGCCTGCCTTGGCTTTGCCCACGCGTTGGGTCGCTCCAACGTCTATCAGCTTGCCCCAGCCGATATGGGGGAATCCGAACGGAAGTCAGGCTCGGGAGAGTTGCGCGGCAGAATTCTCTTTTCGGGGGAAGGCAGTCGCGAGCAAATCCGCAAACTTGAGAGTGTGCATGCGAGTGTGAAAAAGACGCTCCTGACCGATGAGTTTGGCTGGGAAGACTTTTTTGCGAAACGGGGAGACCTGACAATGGTCCTGTTCATTCTTCGTGATGGCGAACTCAAGATTATGAATGAGGAATCCCGTCCGGGCGAAAGCGGTGATACGCTGATCAGTCTCGTCGTCGAGGATTCCCCGGTTGTTCCAACTGGGAATGACGCAGAGTTGCCTTAGCCCTTTGATTCCGCGGAATCGTCTTGGAGGGCTCCCGTTGCGGAGTCAAAACCGGATCGCAGGTGGAGGTCGCGTTGGGGAAAGGGAACTTCGATATTGTGTTCGGCGAGGCTCGTCTCAATTTCCCACAAAAAGTCAGACTGAACTGCTCCGGGACGTTTCACAGCTTCAGGGGTTAACCAAACGACGAGTTCAAAATCGAGGCTGCTGTCGCCAAAGCTTACAAACCAGACTTGAGGCTTGCGGCGATTCTGTTCTGAGAAGGTCCAGGGGACTCGGTCAGCAGCTTCCAGGACGGCTTTTTTGACCAATTCCTTGTCGGTCCCGTATGCCACCCCAAACGGGATATGGATTCGCCGGAAGGCTTCGCGAAGCGTCCAGTTCGTGACTTGAGTGGCCACAAATTCCGAGTTGGGAACCAGAATGTCGATGTTGTCGTTCGTCGTGATGAGGGTGCTCCGCATGTTGATCTCCCGGACTTCGCCGGCGACGCCGGACTGCAATTCGACAAAGTCACCAACATTGAGGCTTCTCTCGAAAAGCACGATGAGACCCGCAACGAAGTTGGATACGAGGTTCTGGAGACCAAAGCCAAGTCCAATGCCAATCGCGCTCGCAAACAGGGCGAATTTCGAAAGATCCAATCCCACGGTAGTCAGCCCAATCATAATGCCGATGGCAAGAATGACGTAGTGAATCAGGCGCTCAAGGGTGTAAAGCGAGGTGCGGTTGACTTTCCGCAGCCGCTGGCCAAAGCGTTCCATGCCTCCTCGAATCAGTTTCGAACTCCACCACGCGATTGCGAGGATGAGGAAGAAGCGCAGGATTCCCAATCCAGTGACTGGCGTTTCGTTGATCTCAAAAATGGGATACTGAAAGGCGTCGATCACGCTCTGCCTGGTATTGGCCGCAAAGTTCTTCGTTTGGGAGGATGCCTGGCCAACCCAACCCAGGACTTCGTTCAACCGGGTTTCCAACAGAACGGTTAAAAACTGGGCGCTTCCCTGTCCCTCCTCCAGCCGGCGAAGGCTCAGGAGTGTCGTCTCGGCCAAGGTCAGCGTTTCCTGAAGAACGTTGGTGAGCGATTCGTTGGCATCATTGGCGGCCAATTGCTGACCAGCTGCCGTTCTGGTGCGATCGACGATCCGAAACGCCCGATTCCGAACCGCATCAACCGCACTGGAAAACTTGCGATATTCCGTAATCTTTGCCGAAATCAGCGAGGGGCTCGGCTCCTCCGTCGAAGGCGAAATCATCTCGATCAGCTGCAAACCCAATTCTGCGCGTTTGAGATCCGTTTCCGCCAAAGCGAGGTCGACATCCCGCAAAACCGACCTCAGAACTGCGAGACGGGATTGAGCGGAACCAATTGAATCCGCAACGAGCGGAGCGGTCTTGGTATCGTCGGTAATTTTCGCTTTGAATTGCGAAAGTGCGGTGGTCGCCTCATCCTTGGCCCGAGCCCAAATCTCCAGGCTATCCGGACCGGGTTGCAGGAGTTTGGGAATCTTTTCAAGCTCCACTTTCAGGTCGCGCAAGGTTCCTTCAGCGATTGCCAATTCCTTTTGTTGGCGGGCAAGTGTCAGGGCGCGGACCTCCAGTTCAATACGGATGGCCATGAGATTCAGACCTAGCTGGAAACGACCTGAATCGCTAGTGGCCTTATCCATGTAAGCAACGCGACGCATGGATTGCTGTCGTCGATCCTCCTCAAGCAGGGAACGTCGCCAATCCGCTTCTTCTTGATTGGCGCGGATGTCCACGTCCAGTTGACGCCAGGCCTTGTAGCGAACCAGTGCCTCGCTCACCGTGTAGCGGCTGGCAGGGACAATGCTGGTGCCGGCCAGCGGTGCTTCCATCGCGTTGAGTTCCGCATACTTTGCCAATCCGGATTTGATGCGTTCAATCAGCGGCTGAATATTCGCAACTTGTTCGGGAGAGGAATCCTGAATCGCTTTGTCCAGAACGGCGGCCAATTTGTTGATTCGGCGTTCGAGGCCTTCCGGGGAGAGCGGCTCGCTCGGAGAAAAATAATTCCACCAGTCCGAAGCCAGGCGATCGGGCACGGGAGGCGGAGGTTCGTCCTGCGCGTTGGCGAACGCAGTGGCGAACAACAGGATGGGAATTGCGACTCGAAAGCTGGTAAGCATCATATCCACTTTTGTTTCCGAAAGGCGAAGAGCAGGCCGGCGGCGATGGTTGTCATTACGCCCAGGAGGATGAAATAGCCGGATTTGGAATTCAGTTCCGGCATGTTCTCAAAATTCATCCCGTAGATTCCGGCCAGGAAACTGAGCGGAACAAAAATCGCGGTAATGATCGTAAGAACTTTCATGATCTGGTTGAGCCGGTGCGATGAGAGCGAAAGATAGCCATCAATCAGATCCGAGGCCAATTCGTAATAGAGCAATGTCAGGCTGTTGGCGCGTTCCTGCTGTTCATACACATCGTTGATCTCGTGTTCCCGATCGCTGGTAAATCCGGGATGAGTTTGACGAAGCTGCTCCAAAATCTGTTCGTGATAGAGAAAGATCCGGCGCATTTTTTTCAAGCTGGCCTTGTTGCTTGTCATTTCCGCGAGCAGCTGGTCGTCGCTGCGTTCGAGGAGGTTCTCTTCGACCGCTTCCAATTCGGGCTCGAAGGCCAGCAGGACGTTGAGATAGCGTTCAACGATGAGCCGCATCAGGCGAACGGCCAGCAATTCAGGCCCATCCGCAAACCCGCGTATGTTCTTTTCGGTCTCTGTCCGGAGCTTGGCGACGCTCGGACAATCCCCGGAGGTTCGCGTCACGAGGAATCGCTCTCCAACAAACATTGCGAACTGCAACGTTGCAAAGTCGAGATTTTTGGTGCCGCGAGTCAAGGACTTGAAAATGATGAAGCTGTGATCATCAAACGCTTCGATCTTTGGCGGGTGGCGATCGCGGGAGGCGTCCTGTAAAGCGAGGGGATGCAGTCCAAATGTCGATTCCAGGAGCCCATGGAGCTCCTGATCCAATTTTCCTTCAATATGCAACCACAGCTGAGCTGATGGCTGTTTTTTCCAGGTTTCGACCAGCTCCTCTCCCCCGGAAAGTAGCTCATCGGATTCCGGATGATAAAGCAGGCAATGCAGGTTCGGATGGCTGGCTTCCATGGGCTGGTTGAGCGAGAGTTGGGGGTTGGTTGGTCGGTTAGGGGCTTGCCGCAGTGGACGTTCGTTGGGCGATTCCATTCAGGAGCCGCCCCAATAAATCCGGGCCGGTGATGATCCGTTTGGTGTTTTCGCCCCAATAGAGAATCACTTCCCGGTCGATGAGACGGTCGTCGGGCCGGTCGCTTTCCACCACCAATTCCGAGAGGACACGATCGAGCGTTGTTTCCGGGTTGGTCACGACAATGGGCAAATGGCAAAACTCGCCCGGATGCGGATTGTCGCCACGATCCTGGAACGCCCGGAGATATTCGTCCGAATTCAGGGCTTGGACCGGATTCCCGAATTCATCCACGAGAATGGCCCATTTCCAGCGGCTTGCCTGCAACTTTGCCCCTAAACCCGGATCTTCCAAATCGCTCATCTGCAAAACGGTGTCCGGGTCCAACGAAGATCCTTCTCCGCTCACCCGAAGGTCGTCCAGGCGCAGGAAGTTGAGGGCGCCACGTCCCTCTGCGCGGCCGATATCCGTTTCACGCTCCTTGATATGACGATCGAGCAAGACTTCGAAGTCGCGTTCCTTGAAGAACAGGGGACCTTCTTCTCCCATCCAGCGGTCCAGAATCCACGCGCAGGGCCTCGCCACGGGCCAGAGTAGGATTTGGTAGATTCGAATCACCGGGGCGAGCATCGCTCCCACCCGGAGGGCATGCCGCGAAAAGTAAGCCTGGGGAACGATCTCACCGAAAAACGTAATTCCGCAGGTTGAAAACAGAAACGCGAAAACGCCGGTCATGACGGAGTCCGACAACATGGCTAGCGCGACATTGACACTAACATTGCCCCAAAGAATGGTGCAGAGCAGAAAGTTGGACCGCGTTCTCAGAAGCAGAATCTTCAACGCGTTTGGACAGCCAAGCTGTGCTTCCGCCTCCAGATTAAGCCGGCCCAGTGAGAAGAAGGCCAGGTTCAAACCTGAGAACATGGCCGATTGAGAGAGGCAGAAAAAGATGGCTAGCCAGGTCAGTAGCATGGGTTAGTCCTTGAGAGGATCGTCAAATTTGGGGTGGACCAGTCGGTGGTCGAGTTTTTGCGTAAGCATTCAGTTCGACCATCCCGAGGGGGATGAGATTGCTGTTCGGAATTTGACGCGAGCCTCGATCTCCGGGAAAAAACGAGGAATGGCCAAATTCTAACGGTTTCTCAAATCCTTCTGCGGTCATCCTTTCCCTTTTGTCCGGGTTCCGTCAGCCACGTGCTTTTCAATGAACTGGATGATGGAAGCGGAAACGTCTTTGCCGGTTGCGCTTTCGATTCCTTCGAGCCCAGGCGATGAATTCACTTCCATGATCACCGGGCCGTGGTTTGAGCGCAGCAGATCGACTCCGGCAACGTTCAATCCCATTACCTTGGCCGCGCGGACGGCGGTTGAGCGCTCTTCCGGGGTAATTTTAGCGATGGCTGCTGAACCGCCCCGGTGAAGGTTGCTGCGGAATTCGCCCTCTTTGCCCTGGCGTTTCATCGCTGCTACCACGCGGTCGCCAACAACCAGACAACGAAAATCTGCGCCACCGGCTTCCTTGATGAACTCCTGAACGAGAATGTTGGCATCCAGTCCGCGAAACGCCTCAATCACGCTTTCGGCCGCCTTGGGGGTTTCCGCCAAAACGACGCCGACACCCTGGGTGCCTTCCAAAAGCTTGATGACGACGGGGGCGCCACCACAGATTTTCACGACATGACCCGTCGCGCTCGTATCGTGCGCAAATGCGGTAACCGGAAGCCCGAGCCCCCTGCGAGCGAGAAGTTGGAGGCTACGCAATTTGTCGCGGCTCCGGCTGATGGCGACGGATTCGTTGACACTGTAGGAGCCCATGATCTCAAACTGCCGAACCACCGCCGTGCCGAAAAACGTGCGCGATGCGCCGATCCGCGGAATCACCGCATCAAACTTCAACTCCTCATCGCCCAGATAAATCCGTGGCTTATGAGTCGTGATGTTCATGTGGCATTTCAAATAATCGATGACCCTCACCTCATGACCGCGCTTCTCGCAGGCCTTGACCAGGCTTTCGGTGGAATAAAGTCTTCGGTTTCGAGAGAGAATTCCAATTCGCAGTGAGGGTTTTGGGGCTGGGTTAGATTCCATATTGGTGGGCTAAAGATTGTCCGATGATGTAACTGGCTGAGGGATCGATCAAGAAGTCTGACGCAACGGCTTCGCGCCCCAACAGCATGCGAAACTTCATGCCTTCGCGGTTGGTGAGGCTCATGTCGACGTCCCATTCATAGGTGCCGAGCCGGGCTCTTGTCCGGATAAATGGGCGGTGTTCAACGTGTCCACCCGAGTCTTTGACGTCGCGGAACTCGAGTATCGGTGCTTCGCAAGTCATCTCAACTTCATTCGTGCGCGTCAGGGGATGCATTTGGAATTTCACCCACTGGGCTCCATCGCGATCTTCAACCTCAAAAGAGTTGGTATGAAGTGCCGAACTGCGGGCCCCCGTGTCAATCTTTGCCTTGATGCCGGGAATCCCAAGAGCGGGGAGGGCGAGCCATTCACGCCAACCGATGACCGGAAGCGTGGTGGTAGGGGAGAGGTTGTCGTCCATGGGCTATTTTTCGGGATCAGGACCGCTTGGGGGCGGCATCAGGATCTCTCTGTGAGGGTAGGGGATTGCAATCCCCGCCTTTTCGAGGCCAGGCTTGACGTCGCGAAGGAAGGAATTTCGCTCCATGATAAAGTCATTCTTTTCATGCCAAACACCAAGGGAAAAATCAAGTTGGGACTCGCCAAAGCGGGTGAAGGCAACCAAGGACTCAGGGTTTGCCTACCTGCAATCGAATTTTTTGAAACTTGTTAGGGCGCGTTTGAAAATGAGGCCGAGACGCGCTGCGAGTGATTTTGTCGACTTGGAATGATGGCTCGGGGCGGCGATGAGCCTTCTCACAAAGCCCCG
>TARA_R110002096_G_scaffold299503_5_pt1 | contig 22622 bp, 17 predicted proteins | sample TARA_R110002096 | Tara Oceans TARA_R110002096 (sample SAMEA4397295) | marine metagenome | biome: Polar Biome; feature: [DCM] deep chlorophyll maximum layer (ENVO:01000326); material: water (ENVO:00002006), including particulate matter (ENVO:01000060) such as... | depth 35 m
TGCGACGTCCGGCGGTGCGAATACGTCCGGTGGTGCGAATACGTCCGGTGGTGCGACGTCCGGCGGTGCGACGTCCGGGGCCAAAGCGAAGCACACCGATGCAGGTGTTCAGACGTCTCCTGCCAATGTCGCGAGTATCGATGGCGGTCAAAGTGCTCCAGCTGAAGCCACCGAACTCACCCCCGAAGAGCAAGAGCGCCAAGTCCAACTGCTGGCGGGGCGAATCGGCTTGGTCGTCGAACGTCATCAAGCGCATCTAGCCCGCTGTTACGAGAGCGCCCTAAAGCAGGGCAACCCCAAAGATCCGCTCCAAGGCCGCATCGACTTGCACTTCTCTGTGCAGCCCAACGGTTCTGCGACCGATATCCGAGTTCGCTCAAACAACACGGGCTCCCAGGTTTTGGCAACCTGCTTGGTCGGTTTGGTCCGAAGTTGGACATTCCCCTCGACTGCGAGCGAAGCTCTAGACTTCGTTTGGCCCTTTGAATTTCAGGCACCGTAGGCGCAATGAGCGAATCCTCGAATAACAGCAGAATGACTTCCAGCGTTCGCGCTGTTATCGGTGCCGAAGTTCTTGTGATCGACAAAGACCAGAACGTGCGTGATGGCATCGTCAAGTTGGCTGCCGAAGCGAAGATGAATGCCACCTGCGTGGCTGATCCTTCGGATGCCTGGGAACTCCTGAAAAAGCGTTTCTTCTCTGTCGTCGTCGTCGACCTCGATACGCCTCATCCAAACGCTGGCATCGACACCGTTACGTCGATTCAGATGATCTCAAAGACCACGTCGATTCTCGTGCTAACGCCGCGCAAGAGTTACGACGCAGTGCTCGAAGTGTTGCGAGCAGGCGCGACCGATGTGGTGCACAAATCGCCAGAGTCGGTTGCGTATCTTAAAAATAAACTCATCGTCGCCGCTGGTCGCTCACAGCAACAACGGCAGCTGGCCGCAACACTCAAAGAGGCAAGCGGCGTGCACGATACATTTCTCCAGCTGCTCATGAAGGCCGAACGCGAGGTCGTCGATTTGCAAGACACGCTTGCCAAGCGCGACCCGACAAGTACTGCCGGCGACCTGCGCATACTCGTGGTCGACCGCAATGCGAGTTTTGCCGAAGAACTCCAAACCCTCGCGCCTGCCGGCTACATCATTGAGCACGTGCAGAGCGGCGGCGAAGCGCTGGATCGCGGCTCGTCCACCACCTTTCATTTTGCGATGGTCTCGCATGATTTGCCCGATTTGCCGCAATCGATGGTGGCGCGAAGTTTAAAAAGCCAAAGCCCCGAGCTTGTCGCACTAACCTACCGAGGCCCAGGCGAGGGTGGCACGGTCGAAATTGCCGAGGCGGGGCCAGGGGCCACCGTGCTTTCTGCGTTTTCAAAGACCCAGCAACTTGTCGATCGCCTTCCCGATTTGGGCGAGGCCTTTCGCGCCAAAGAGCAGCAGCGGCGCTATACTCAAGCCTTTCGCGCCAAGCACTACACTTTCGTCCGCAAGTTCGTCGCGTTTAAAGAGAAACTCGATGACCTTGCAGAATAACTCTTATTGCTACGAAAGTTTACGATGACTCAAGCTACAACGAAGACTGTTCTAATTACTGGCGCGAGCCGTGGCATCGGTGCGGGGATTGCCGAGCAATGCCTAGCCAGGGGTTACAACCTTGCGATCTGCGCGCGCTCCAAGCCCGATATTGGTGGCGACAAGAGTGGCAACAGCAGCCAAGTGTTAAGCGTCGCAGCGGATGTTACCAACGAAGCTGAGGTGCAGGGTTTTTGTGACGAGGCGGTTCGCCGCTTTGGGCAAATCGACCTCTGGATCAACAATGCCGGTGTTCTCAAACCCATCGGGCCTTTGCGCAGCTGCGAGAGTGCCGATGTTGCAACGCATTTGGGGATCAATGTTTTGGGAGTATTTCACGGCTCTAAGAGTTTTTCGAACCACGTGCGAAGCCGCGATGGCGAAGGTGTACTCATCAATATTTCCTCTGGCGCTTCGACGAGTGCCTACGAGGGATGGGGAGCCTATTGTGCGGGCAAAGCAGCCGTCGACCAGCTCACCCAAGTTGTGGCGCTGGAAGAAGCCGAGAGCGGAATGCGTGCCTACTCGATAGCTCCTGGCATTATTGATACTGACATGCAGACGCTAATTCGCTCGTGCAGTGCCGACCAGTTTCCGCTAGTCGAGAAGTTTCACGAACTCAAAGCCGACGATGCGTTCTCAAGCCCAGAGTTTGTCGGCAAGAGTCTTCTCGATATTGCATTCGATGACAGCGCACGTCCCGAAGGCGTCTGCATCCGCCTGCCGCCTGGCAAGTAGCGTTTGGCGCGCTGTAGCAGCACTCCGCCGCGTGCTGTAGCAGCACTCCGCCGCGTGCTACAGCAGCACTCCGCCGCGTGGCAGGGCCGCATCGATGGGTGGCACATCTGCATCAGCAGGCGCAGCGGTCGGCACGCCAGCATCAATCGGCGAGGCTTCGGGGCCAGGTCCCGAACTCTCGGGTTGCGTCTTGCCAGGGGTGATGGGCGCAACGATGGGAGCAGTGAGCCCGCCAAAGTGGGGTTTCTCTTTTGGCGCTTCGTCTGCACGCAACGACCTTGGGCCTTTATCGATTTCTTCCGCGATGAAGCGAGCGTGCTCGGCCCAGGCCTGGGCATCGCTGCTGTGCCTCGGGCGTTTCCCTGCGGCTTCTTCAAAATTAGAGGCACCCACTTGCAGGACTTCTGCCGCTCGCTGAATCTCTGCGGCACCGCGCCAGTAGGAGACGTCGCCTTGTAGCCGTTCGGCGAGCTCTCGTTGCTCGGCTCGTTCTGGCTCGCGAGTGAGAAGCAGGGCCTGATCAAGTTGTGCCTCGGCAACGCTAACCTGCTCGGAGCCTCCGCTCGTGAGCAGCTTGGTACTTTGCTTTAAAAGCGCATCTAAGAACGCGAGTTCCAATTCCGCCCGGCTGTCAAATGAGGTGCTCTGGCAGAGCGCGTCGCTGGGGACCGAAATCGGGCGAAAGGCCGGACCGGGCAGGGGATTTTGGCCGGTTGGCCAAAAGCGTCCCTGTTCCGCCCGGATGTTCTTTGTTCCGCAGACGAGGTAGTAATTCTGACTGTTGAGCCAACCGAGAATTGCCCCAACTCCGGTGATCACAAGGAGTACAGCACCCGCAATTAAGCGGATTAACTGTTTTCGTGTCAGTCCCGAACTCGTGTTTCGCTCGACTGGCTCTTTGCGTTTCTTTGCCTTTGGATCAGACTTCTTCTTAGCAATGACATCCGCCACCGCGAGCATGTCTGAGGACGGCGCTGGCACGGCCATCGTTTCGGTAGGGTTCTTTGCGGGCGAGGGCGCCGACCACTGCGGTGCATCCTCATCATCGACAGAAGTTGAAGGCTCGGGCGCGGCTTCTTTACTGTTTGCCAACGTTGAGGCCAGCGGCGCCATGCCATCGTCACCTTCAGACTGCGCACTCGCCTGTGGTGCCGTGGTGGGCGTCGAAACGACTTCCGGAACCACATCCTTCTTATCCGCAGCGCGTTTCTCCGGTTCCACGCCGCCGTCGTCGACCGTGGGTGCAGTCGCTTCGCGACGTTCAACAGGAGAAGCAGGCGTCTGTTTCCCGCCGGCTCGAAGAGCCGCGACCTTCTCTCCTATCTTGACCGGATCTTGCCAGTCGGAAAAACTCTTAGGGTCGGCTTTTGGTGCGAGATGCTCTTGCGCGCCATCTGCGGCTTCTCCCCAACCATCATCATCCGAATCGTCGGGCTTTTTGTCGTCATCGCTCATGGGGCTTCTGCCACCTCAATGCGATTGCGACCATTCGCCTTCGCCACGTAGAGGGCTTGGTCGGCCCTCTTAAAAAGCTGCTCGGGGCTCTCGTTTGGACCGAGTTCGGCAACTCCGGCGCTAATGCGAACCTCCAGCGCCAAGCGCGCGCCCGTGTCGCTTGTTTTTAACTCAAGAGCATTGTTTGCCAGCTGCACCCGCATACGATCGGCGATTCCGGACGCCGTGGCCAGATTTGCGCCAGGCAAGAGCAAGAGGAACTCTTCGCCGCCATATCGCACCAAGACATCGTGGGAGCGGCTTGCTTCGTCCAAGCGTCGAGAGATTTCGGCGAGCACCATGTCGCCAACGTCATGGCCGTGTTCGTCGTTGACGCGTTTAAAGTGGTCGACATCGAGCATGGCCACGCAGAGTGACTGGTTGCCGGCATGCGCTTCTGCCACCATATCGGGTAGGCAATGTTCCAAGTACTGGCGATTGTACGCGCCTGTTAGCGAGTCGGTCTGCGCCAGGCGCCGGAGCCTGATGTTCTCGATGTCCAAAGCAATGGTATTTGCGACCAGGGCGAGGAGTTCGAGCGAGGTGCTTGTAAAGAAGCCAACTTCTGGAGTGGTGACGGTTAGGACGCCGACGACCACATCCCGGTGAAGAAGGGGCACACATGCAAGTGATCGTATGTGACTGCTGTCGCTGTGACTGGCAAAGCGCGAGTCCGAATTCACATCATCAATAAGTACGCTCTCACCTGTCACTGCGACATGCCCCGCGATGCCTTCTCCATAGCGAAAGCTCACGGTCGTAAAGTCGGGACGGCGCAGGCCAAAGGCGGCCTTGCCCAGCAGGGTTTTCTCCTCTGGATTCGCAAGCATCACAGAGCAGGCTGCAGCACCGCACAACTCAGTGACCAGCTCCGAAATTCGCACGAGGGTTGTCGAGAGCAACTCATCTGAACCAATCGCTTTCCCAATCTGGAAGAGGATCTGGGGCAGCCGGCTCAGCAGTTCAGGGTTCATTCCTCGACGTATCCAATGAAATCTAGATTGCGGTACTTCTGCGCAATATCCAGGCCGTAGCCTACGACAAACTTGTTGGGGACCGAGAATCCCAAGTAGTCGATCTGCACTTCGCGCTCGGTTCGTTCGGGCTTGTGAAGAAGCGAGCAGAGCTTGAGGCTTGCCGGATTGCGGGTCTTGAGGTTGTCGAATAGGTAGTGAGCCGTGAGCCCGGTATCAATAATGTCTTCGACAATAAGCACGTGCTTGCCCTTAATCGACTTGCTCAGGTCCGAGGTGATTTGCACGACACCCGACGACTTGGTGTCATCGCCGTAGCTGGCAATTCCCATGAAATCCATTGATAGCGGCAGGTTGATCTGGCGGCACAGGTCCGCCATGAAAATGACCGAGCCCTTGAGGACGGCAATCAAAACCAGATCCTCACCCATCTCTTTGTAGTCGCGGGTGATTTCTGCCCCGAGCTCGGCGATGCGAGCATCGAGTTCGGACTTTGCGAGGAGGGTCTTGAAAGGGGGCGGAAATGTTTCTTGGCCAGCCATCGGTGGGTTGATACCAGCTCAGCATGACGCTGTGGCAGCAATAACACCCCAAGTTCGCCGAATTGCTGGAGTAGTGCTATTCTCCTTGCTTATGTCCGGGGATACCAAGGCGCAAATTGACGCACTTCTAAGCGGAGTACGACGCGATATCGACATCTCGACAAAGCAGCGTATTTACTGCAACCGCAACCTGCGAATGGACGGAATCGAGCTGATTGGTTGGGATATGGACTATACCCTGGCGCTCTATAATCAGGAGCGGCTCGAGAAGCTTTCCATCGATTTAACTCTGCAGAAGCTGGTCGCAAACCACGGCTATCCCGCAGAGATCATGAAGCTGAGCTTTCCATCCAATCTCGCAATTCGCGGAATCGTGCTCGATTGCCCAAGCGGGAACGTCTTTAAGATGGACCACCACGGCTATGTGGGGCGCGTCTTCCACGGCACTCGTGAGCTGAGCAAAGAAGAACGAGCTGAGCAGTATCGCACCGATTCACGCATTCGTCTCTCTTCCGATCGATATCGCTGGATCGATACGCTCTTTGGGCTCCCAGATGCAGTCATGTACATGACCATGGTCGACTGGATTGATGGTCACGAGCAAGAACCCGACTATCAAAAGCTCTTCGTCGACATTCGAAAGTCGATTGATGAGGCGCATCGCGACGACACACTCAAGACCGCGATCAAAGCGGATATGCCAGGCTACGTTGTTAAGGATCCAGGCCTTGCCGAGATGCTGCACAAGTTCCGCTCGTCTGGCAAAAAGCAGTTTCTACTGACCAACTCCTACTACCCATACACCCAAGCGGTTATGGAGTATTTGCTAGACGGCGAGCGCCAAGCCTATCCATCATGGCAAAACTATTTCGACTACATCATTGTTGGCGGAACAAAGCCGGGCTTCTTTAACGACCAGAATCCGTTCTTTGAAGTCGACGTGAAAACTGGAGTCGCCTCAGATAAACCTGCGACAGAACTTCACGGAGATCGTGTCTATCAAGGCGGGAATATCCACACATTTGAGGAGTTCACCCAAGTGAGTGGTGAGCGTGTTCTCTACGTCGGGGACCACATTTACGGTGACATGATTCGCCTTAAGAAGTCGCGCGGATGGCGAACTGCCATGGTGCTGCAAGAGCTTGCGCTTGAGAACGATTGCAGCGAGCGCTACGCCCAGGAAATTCGCGACCTCGAGGTACTCGATCGCCGACGCAGAAACTTGCAGTCTGAGATCGACTACGAGGCTCTGATGCTCAAGCAGATCCAGCGGCTGCTCGACAACTGCGAAGAAGCCTTAAAGCCTCGTCTCGTCGCAGCCAAGAAACAGTCTCGGACGACACTCGACTCGCTGCGAACTCGCAGCAAAGCGATGCATGATGAAGTGACAAGTCTCGAGCGCAGCATCGAGCGCTCCTACAATCCGCACTGGGGCGCGATGTTCCGAGAAGGAGCGGCAACCAGCCGGTTTGGCCAACAAGTGTCCGACTACGCAGATCTCTACACGTCTCGGGCTTCCAACTTCTTATCGTACTCACCTCTCCGATATTTCCGTGCACCGCGCAAAGCAATGCCCCACGAGATGTAGCTTTTCCATCACGGTTAGACTGCCCTGACCGATTATCCCAGCAGTGGGGGGGAACGAAGGGGTATGAACGGACATGTCGACGCGAGAAATGCGTATGATTCCAAGGTGACAACCTGCTGCATTTGCTTCGCACCTTCGGAAGGCCTCGCATTGTGCGAGGGCTGCGCCAAGGCCGCACGCAAAGTCCCCGACATGGTGCCCGAGCAGATCCTCATGGATCAGCCCGGCGATCGCAACGCCTGTCTTGTCGACGCCTGGGGCCGGGTGTTTCGCTTAGGCAAACACACATCGATCGGACGCAACGCGTCAGGATGTGGCATCGCTATCCACCAAGGGTCGGTTTCTCGCGAACATGCCACCCTCGAATACGAAGACGCTGGAACTGTCTATTTCCGCGATTTGGGCAGCACAAACGGCTCTGTCGTGGCAAATCGCAGTGTTCGCGACAGCATCGAGTTGGTGACGGGCGACCTGTTGTTCATCGGTTCTGTTGGCTTCTATTTCGTCAGCCCTGTGCCGGCTCTCGCGTCTTCAAGGCTTAGCGTCGGCACGATGAGCGCCAACGCAGTTGCAGAAACTCCTGCCGACTTTAGCAACGCCGACTACGAGAGCACCGACATCAAAGAGCCAGCCGAACTCGACCTGAGCACGATTGAGGCGACAGGTGGTGGCGGTGGATTTGTCTGCATCGAGGGGCGCGATGTCCAAGTGTCGATGGTGCAACTCGAGTTATTGCAGCTTTTAATGAAGCGCATGGCAGCAGATCGCGGGCGCCCGGTGGCTGTGCGCGGATACGTACACTCCTCAGAAATTTTAGCAGCAGTGAGTTGGGATACCGCACATCCTAGCGACAACCACGTAAAGCAACTTGTGCGTCGTTTGCGCCGCTCACTTGCACGCAGTGGCCGAGACAACCTGATTGAGTCCCAACAAGGGCTCGGCTATCGCCTAAGCGTTGTTCCTCGCGTGTAGGTTGTTCCCCGCGTGTAGTTGAACAGCGCTAAAGTGCCTCCTAGGCCTACATAGGGGCGCTTAGAGCGCAATACTACTGCTTGGCTTATGCTCGGCTTATGGGTAAACTGGTACTTAGGTTATCTATGGGACGATTCAGAAAAATCCGTGCGTCCAAACAACTGGGCGAGTTGCGCGGAAGTCGAAGACAAAACGGAAGCGTGATGTTGGTGGCGATGACAACGCTTACCGGCTTGCTTGCGATCGCTACTGTCACGCTTGTGAAAGTGAAGCGCGGTATCAACGCTTCCAGTCAGTCGCGCTTTCAGTCGGTAGCGCTCTTTGCTGCCGAGAGTGGTGTTAGCGCCGGAATGGACCACCTTCGACAAAACATCCATCCGACCGAATTTTTCAAGGCGTTCATCGTCGCGGAGAACAATCCAGTGGAGCCACCGCCGGTCGACATTCCTGGCAATACTGTGGCCCATGGCGATGTTGGCAACCTCTTCGCTGGTGACATTCCCATGTCGTACGAAGTGACGATTCTAAACAACATCGACGATCCTGGTTTTATTACCGGCGATGATCTCGATGGCATCGTCATTCTTCGTTCGATCGGGCGCGGCCCAGGAAACTCCACCGTCGTCCTTGAAGTTGAAGTCGATGGCGGCAACAAAAACCTATCGAGGCCTTGCCCTGGCTATGCGCAAAAGGGCATGGCCGAAGATGGTGCAGGTCGCAACGACTGTCTTGGCACCATCAACGCGGCAGAGACATCGTCCATGACCCCAGGCGAGTAGACGCGAGACTCTCAGTAGATCCCAATCCACAGCGAACGACACTATTTTTAGAAACTAGTAAAAACTAGGAGAGCGTATGAATCATCGACTCGGAGCACTGTTAATCATCGGCACTGGCGCAAGTCTCTTTGCGCTTACCGACAGCCATAAGGAAGAAGTCGCTCCTGTGGTTGCGCAATCGGCGGTGGATGGTTGCCCGGAAACCTCTGCTCCTGAAGAGCAGAAGGAGACCACGCTGCAGGAGTTCGCCACCGCCACAAATGCTGGTGTCGTTTACGATGGTGGCTCTTCGGCGCTGCAACTCGCCAAGGCTGGCGGCCTGTTCAATACCGCATCGCTCTCCATTGTCGACCGGTTCAATACTGCCGCTGTAGCCGACTTTGATAAGGACGGATGGGTTGACCTTGTTGTGGGCTCATCCAGCAGCACATTCGTTCGCTTCTACAAAAACGAGACTTTCGATAATCCAGCTCCGAACTGGAACGATCCAAACGATATTCGAACTCCTAAGTTCACTCGTGCGCTCGACATTGAACCCGACACCTCGGCTGGTGGACACGCTGGCATGACTGCGGGCGATTTCAACCAAGATGGCAACCCCGACTTCTTCCACTACCAAAACGGTGGTGGCGATTTTACCAATATTGATGTCCAGCGCATCTACCTTGGCAACGGCGACGGCACATTTCAACCTCGCTACAACGCCTCCTCATCGTTTGCCGACTGGGGCTACTTTGCTTGGTCGTCTGCCAACAGTGCGGTCTTCGACTGGAATAAGGATGGCTGGCCCGACATCGTCTTTGGTACCAAAGCCACATCGGCTGATAGCACTGGCGCGGTACGAGTTTTTCTTAATACCTGCCCCGATGTCTGGACGAGCTCGACAACCGCATGCTCTGTGGACCCGACGTTCACAAGAACCGATGTTCTCACCAACGTCAATCTTGGTAAGCGCGGCGTCAATGCTTTGAGCATGGCCGACTTTACTGGCGATGGCATCGCCGACATGGTGATCGGCTCACCTTCGCTTTGCGCTCCGCTGCGACTCTACAAGGGCCTTCCCGGTGGCGGAATCGACACCACGACCTACGACTCAATTTCAAACGGCTCGTACGCTGATGGCGCCGCGACGGTGATTTTGGCCGCCGACTTCTCGCTCAACGGCGGCAAAGACATCATCTTCGGAACCGATAACTTCAACTGCAGTGGCAACCTCGGTGGCGCGACCTACTACCACGCAAACGACCTTAGCGCGGTGCCATTCACAGGCGGGGCAGATCAGCGTCTGTCGCAAAATGGCCAAGTCATTGGTGGCGTCACAGTAAAAGACTTCGACCTGGGTGTTGTCCTCAATTACGACAACGATCCTGATTCAACTCCAGACTTTCTAATCGCCGACGGTAACAACTCCGGTTCGTTCTACGTCTTCGCCAACCGCGTTGTTTCGCAGTTCGTGGAGTGCGGTGAAGTTGAATCTGGAGTACTCGATCTTGGAACGCTGACAACGGAAGAAATGGTTGTTACGAGTGCACGTCTTTCGCCATCGATGACGTTACCTAGTGGCACCACAGCAACGTTCTACATGAGCAACGAGAACCCACCGAATTGGCAGGTTGCAGCTCCATGCATCGATGATGCTAGCGACTACTGCGTTTCCTTTCCAAAGCCTGTCGGGCGCGATGTGCGCTGGAAGGCCGAACTCTGTAGTAATGGAGCTAGGACTGCGACACCAACCATTGATGTCATGGAAGTCTCGTTCGACTACACCGAAGCCGATGAGCACTACCGCGCTGGTGTGGTTGTGGATGACGGCGTCGCCTACGTCGGTGCATTCCGTCAGCCGGGAAGCCGCGGTCACTTCTACGCTCTCAATGCCGGACTCGGAACAACATATTGGGACTTTGCCGATTCCATCAATACGGTCTCGGACTCGTCGCGCAATATCTACACAGCAGACGTAACAGGGAAATCTCGCCTCGATTTTGAAGTGTCAAACGCCAACAGCTCTGCACTGCAAGCAACCCTTGGTGTTGCCGGAACTTCCCAGGCCGAAAACGTTATTCGTTGGCAGCGCAGTGCGCGCTTTGGTGTTGGCGAAACTGCTCGCCTCGGTTCTATCGAAAACTCAACACCAGCAGTTGTGCGAGCTCCAGGGCTACCAATCTGGTACCCACGCGCAAGCCCAGAAGATCGGCAGTTGGTCGATACCTTTGTCGCAGAGCATTCGGACCGGGCAACGGTCGTATTGGTTGGCTCAAAAGATGGTGCGCTGCACGCGGTCCGCAACGAGGCGACCGACATCTCTGATGCGGCGAATGGCACCGAGGCTTGGGCGTTTATTCCAGCCAAAGTGGCAAACGGCATGAACACCGACATGATCGCCAAGACCGCAACGTCATACCCCGATGGTTCTCCAACGGTTGCCGATGTCATTCTCGATGATGGTGCTGTGCACACGGTGGCCATCATTAGTGGTGGTAACGGTCACGAGAGTATTTTCGCTCTCGACGTAACCGAGACGATTGATGAAGTGACTGGAACGGTTCTTGGGCCGCAGCCGCTTTGGCACATCGTGGCCGGTGGCGCTCTGGCGGGACAGGCTCTTTCAAAGCCGGTCATTGCACGAGTCAAGGTCTCGGGAAACAGCAAGTTCTACGCAGTCATGGCAACGGGAACCGCTTCCGACAATCCCGTTGCACCCTTCACAAAAGGGCGTGATGTTGTGGCAGTCGACATGAGCACTGGCGCTACCGTTTGGCAGTTTCAGGCCAAGTGTCCAGTTACCAGCGATATCGTGATTTTCGAGACCGACGATGACTTGGAAGCCGATGCCCCCGAGTTTGATGGCTACATCGACCGTGCTGTCTTCGCCGACTCATGTGGTTACGTCTACAAGGTTAATCCCGCGCAGAACGTCGGCACCTCGTACATCGAGAGCCTTGGCGCAATCTCAACGGGCCACACCGACCCAGACGCCAACGCGATTACGGCAATCTTCTCTACGACGGATACGACCTGTGCACTTGGTGCAGAACGACCGATTGTTGGAACCATTGGCGCCCGTTCGGATAGTTCAACCCGCTTGGCTCTCTTCTTTGGCACAGGTGGCATCGAGAGCTTTGACCCAAGCCTAAACAATGCGTTCTACGCCGTGTACGCCGACAACGGAGAGATTCGCGGCTGCGCAGAAGGCGCTCCAGAGAAAGGTCGCATCGAGGGCAAGTGTACGGCTGGCGTTTGCGAGAAGTTCTACGGTGGTGTGGTTGTAACTGCATCGGATGTGATTGTGACTCGTGCAACCGATGCTCCAGTGGGAACTGGGCTCTGCGAGTTTGGTACCTCTGAAGTGACGGGCTTCTCGATTGCCGAGTTCGATACGAACTTCAGCGTTGTTACCGATAGCGCGACGGTCTCGTCGCTCTACGGCGATGGTGGCGCCATCTACTTTGCGACCCTCTCGGGAAAAATCGTAAAGATTGGCGAGGCTCGTGCTGAGAACGCTGGCGACGATACTGCCAACGGTACAGGCGGTGGACAAGCCGACGAAGATGACGGTTCTGGCGCTGGTGGCGGCGGTCTCGGAGTCGTGGGCTGGCGAGTTGTGCAGTAATGCGTGGCTCATCTGCAATCACGGCTCGCGCGCCCAATAGACGCGAGCGAGGCTTCACGATGGTGGAGCTGCTCGTTGTCATGGGAGTTAGTCTCTTTGGCTTAGCTGGGCTTATGTCGGTCTACACAAGTGCTTCCCGTGCCAATAGCGGCGTGGGCTACAGCACCGAAGCCATCGATGTTGCCGAGCGAACCATGGAGGAGTTTCGCTCCATGTCGATTACCAACTTTGAACTGGTGCCAGCGTACGGCGCTATCACGACGGCTGGTTGGGGCCCCGTCGACCATCACCAAGACCAATTGCAGGCTCGAAACGGCGTCATCTTTAAACGCGAAGTCTCAGCCATCGAAACTACCGCATCACCTGGGCTTGTTCGCATCCAGGTCGACGTCAGTTGGTCCGACACTGGAGATGACCCGGATACGTCGCCCGCATCCACCTTGCACACAGTATCTCTCGAGATGATCCGCACCCGAGCCGAGAACCTTTAGCGTATGATACCGGCACAGGTAGGCACACGACTATGAGCCAATTGATGCTACGTAAGAAAAACTCCCAGTCCGGCATGACCCTTGTCGAACTCATGGTGGCGATGGTGATTTCCTCCATCGTCGTCTTCTTTCTATTCTCGATTCAGACCCGAATGTCCCGCGCGTACCAGGGCCAGGGCACGGTGGCCGAGATCAATCAGAATTTGCAGGCTGCCAAGCAGCAGCTGGTAACCGACATTCGCATGGCGGGCTTCGGCTTTGGCGGAACTGGAGACGTGGGCGTATCGACCGCACTTGAGGACGACGCAACAAGTCCATTGCTCTCTGCGGGATTCCTTGTCAGCAATAATGCCTATTTGGATGGCAACGATAGCTTTCGAGTTATGTATGCCGATCCGATCATCGACATCTTGATTGACAATATTCCCAACAGTCGAGTCTTTGTCGATACCGTCGAACCTGCTGAGCCGTTTGAAGATGACGAGCCTGTAATTCTCATGTCACGGAGTGCTGCATGCCTCGTTGCAGTGACAGGTACCAATCCAAACAAAGTACTCATCAATCCAAGTGGAGCTCCCTATAACCAGGCTCCCAAGAATAAACATTGCGACGACCTTTGGGCAGCCTACGATGCTGGCGAGCCGGTCTCGATCACGCGATTTGTTGCGCGCTCGTATCGAATCGATCCCAACCGGCCGCTCGAAGGGTACTTGCAGATGTCCCCATCAGGAGAGGTCACTGCAGACGATTGGATCGATATCGGTGTTGGCTTCACGAACCTGCAAATTGCCACACGGTACTTCGAGCCAGGTGATGCCACCGATCGCGATGGCGATGGCGACCCAGAGCGCGATTGGTACTCGAGTGGCAACCAAGTTGCTGGGGATCCGAGTCGGCCTGGCAATGCCGTTTTAATCCAAGCCAGCATCAGCATCGAGGCACGCAGCCCCTTTGGTACGCGCGGCTCGGCGGCGAGCTCGACAACACCAGCCTTTACAGACCTGGCAAACGTCAACAACAACTCGCGGGGCGACTGGGGCCAGGCTTGCCCTGGAGCCGCAACGAATCCATGCGGACTTCACTTATCGGTAACCCCAGATGGGTCTCGAACTGCTCCCTTGTTTAACCGATACGTCGGCGAGTTTATCTATCGGTCGACAAGCTCAATTGTCGATCTTCGCAACATGGGAATTGGACAGTGAGAAGCGCAAGAGGAAATCGTGGTTTCACACTCGTCGAGCTTATGGTCGTTGTTGCCATTATCGGCGTTGTTGCAAGTCTTGCTGTTGCAACAACTTCGACGAAACCCAAGGTTGAAGAGTCTGCCAATTTGCTCGCTCTGCGCATCTCCGATGCATCACGCGAAGCTCGCTCTGCTGGCCACGTTCGCGACAATGTCGCGACCAACGAAGGCTTCACAACTCGCAGCCGACTGCTTATTGCCGACGATGGTGATGGCCAATACATCTCCGTCGATCTGCGGGTTGAAGATCCGAATCCCATCGCGGACGTGAGCGAGTGGCAAGAAATCTCACGCTCCTTCGTCAAGCCCGATACAATCATTCAAGGATACGAGCCTGGTGTGGCGCGCACCGAGGCTGGCGGAATCGTCACGAGCCCATTGCCTTCGGACTACTCACTTGAGTGCACAGCCGCTGGCGCATGCGGTCCTGTGACCTTCTATCTTAAGACAACGGATGCGGCGGAGACAAAGTACCGCGTGGTTGTCTTGCCACTGGCAACTCTGCCACTTGTGCTTGCTGACTGGTAAGATCCGAGCCGCAGTTAGGCAATAGGGCTCCACTCAAGCGACCGACCGACGCCTCACTCTCGTGAGGCGTTTTTCGTTGGCACCGCCGTAATCGGCACCAGCTGCTCGCTTGCCAAATATTGCGAATCCCTGGTGCGGCGCAGCGCTTCCTCAAACATGCTGCGCTCCTTTGCCGGCAGCTTCTTGTTCTTCAGTCTTCGAATGTAGAAGCGCTCGTAGTACTCGTCGGGCTCGACCCGAAGGCGAATTCGCGCGGTCTGTGCTTTCGAGACTCGGCCCGACTTCCATGCACGGGCAAGCTCTAAGCTCTCGCCGGGCGGAATGCGTGTGTCCTCAAGCTCCTTCCAACCACCTTGGTAGGCGAGGTGCCGACCGATGCGTTTTTCTGCGTACGCGCCGCGGATAGCACTGCCCGATGCATCGAGTAACTCGATCGAAATCCAAGCTGCTGGAGTGGGCGTCGTTGGAAGGTAGTGACCGGCGCCTGCGTTCTTAACTTTGACTCGAACACTTACCGTACCGCTGCCCGTGCGACCGGCAATCATCGAGAGCGCAACGCCTTCGCGGAAGGTCTCGGGATCGTGGATGCCCTTCCAAGTGTGCTCTCGATCGGGCATATGGCAGTGTTGGCACTGCACGCCTCTTCGCATGTAGGGGCCTTCTAGCCACTCTTTGTAGGTATTTAGCAGTGGCTTGCCGGCAAGCGTGGTTCGCGACGGCAGCTGGTGGCAGGGCATGCAAAAGTCGGAGCGCTCGTAGATGGCGAGCTCGGTTACCGGATAGCCCGGCAGTGCCAAACGCTTGCCGTTGGCGACAGTGGGGGGCCCGAAACGCTGCCACTTGCGCACGTGGCAACTAGCGCAGTTTAGCCCCTGGTCGCGAAGCTCCTCAGAATAGTTCGGATTCTTCGCATAGCCTGATGCTGCGCCGCGTTGTACAGCACTTAGGACTGGGCTTTGCTCGGCGAGTGGATTGTGACAGCGCTGGCAACTCTGCAAACTCTTCCAAGCTCCGCGACGCTCCATGTCGAGAAGCTGAGCAGTGAGCCCTGGCGAGCCCGCACCAGCGTGCAGGGAGCCTTTCCATTCGCGCGCTTGTTGGTTGTGGCAGCGAGAACAGCGCTTGGCATCGAGAGACCCCTGCGCTGGCGTGAGGCCCTTCGGAGGCGTGCCCTGCGGCATGATTTCGCCGTCAAAGATTTCGCGCTCCATATCGTTGCCATGCCCTGGGTAGTAGCCCGCCCGCATAATGGAGTTTTTCTTATCAAAGGCCTGGGCCGCCTTCGGCATGTCGCTGCTCCTATTCCAAGCTTCTTGGCCGTTTGCTGCAGCCGGCGGCGCAGCAGCACGAATACTCTGGATGTAGCTCGCGACATGCCATAGGTCGGCTTCGGGGACCGCACCTTCGTAGGCTGGCATTGGAGTTCCGGAAAGGCCGGTGAGCAGGCTTAGGTAGATTTGCTGGGTTGGATCATCACCCGCGGCAGTTGGGCGCCGAAGCGGGATGGACGTGAGATCGTAGGGAGCCGCATCGCGGCCCGCATCGTCCACAAGCCCAGAAGCGGAAGGTCCGTTGCCCTTGGCCTCGGTGCCGTGGCACTTCACGCAGCCCAATTCGACGTAGAGTTCTTTGCCCCGAGCTGGATCGTCACTGCGCTTGTCGGGGCTAGAGAGCCGCGTTGCCGGTCGTGAAAACTTTCTCGGTGCAAAGGTCTTTAGCTTGGCAATCAGCGAGTCGATTTGCGATGCCGAAAGTGTGTCCCCAAATCCGTGCATCGATGTGCCAGGGACTCCCAAGCGAATTGTCCTTCGCAGGTCGTCGTCCGTCGGTGGCATGCCGCTGCTTGTGGTTCGCCACTTGTAATCGCCACTAAGAAAATTTCTAGCCTGTGGCCAAAGTAGAGGTAGGGCAGGGCCGTTTCCATCACCAGCGCTCCCGTGGCAGGCAAGGCAGAACCTATCGTAGAGCGCATCACCCGACTCGAGTGCAATTCTTGAGGCGAGCGCGTTTGCCGAAGTGGTTGATGCCGGAGGTTCTGATGGTTGTGCGACAGCCAACGCTGCGCCGACGCAACACAGCGACACAAGAAGTAGTGACCGAGCGAGCAGTCGTGGATGCCATAAACGAGCGAGCATTAGGAGGCCGACCATGCCAACAGGTCGACGCCATCACAAGCCTTAACGCCGTCTGCGCAGTTTGCCCCAGTAGTGACTCACTTCGTCGATCCGAAGAGCTGCACAGGCGCCGGCGTAGACCACGATTCCGACGAAAATTGGGCCAAAGGCCAAGGCTGCACGCCTTCCTAAACTTGCGTTGGAAATCTGTGAGGCGAGACCTTTATGGCTTGCCCAAACCGCTGCTCCCATAACCACGCCCGCGAGGGCAACGCGCAGTACGTGGCCCAAAACGATGCTGTGTGGAATGCGAGCGATGTGCTTGTGGAACGAGCGATAGAGCACGGTGAAGTTTAGGATTGCAGCCGCCGCTGTGCCGAAGGCCAGTGCGCGGAAGCCATAGGTGCCGTGCATCGTCACGTTGATGATGAGGTTGCCCGCAACCGCTGTGACCGATGCAATCACGGCGATGCGCGCTTTGTCGGTCGCGTAGAACGCCGGCGCTAAGACCTTTACGGCCGAGTAGGCAACAAGCCCTGTGGCGTAAAACTGCAGTGCAGCAGCCGTGCTCTGGGTATCGCTGATGCCAAAGGCACCGCGCTGATAGATGAGTTGAATGATGGGCTCGCCCAAGACAACGAGACCGACCATGGACGGCACGGTCAGAAACGCCACAAGCCGCAGGCCGTCCACCAAGTGCTTGCACATATCTTCCATGTTGCGGTCGGCGGCAGAGTCGGCGTAGCGAGTCGTCGAGACCGTTGCGATGGCGACGCCAAAGACTCCGATTGGCAGCTGCAAAAAGCGGAAGGCGTAGTTAAGCCATGCTGCTGCCCCTTCTTCGCTCGTGGCAAAGACGGTGTTGACGATGATGTTGATTTGCACCGCTGCCAAGCCTGCGATGGCAGGCAGCATAAGGCGTCCAATGCGCCGCATGCGCGGATCTGCCAGCTTGAGGTCTAGACCGGGCTTTGGGCGAAATCCGTTGCGCCACAGTGGCGGCAATTGAACGCCGAGCTGCAAAAGACCACCCAGAAGAGTTCCTAGGGACCATCCTATGACGATCCACTTGCCTTCTACCTGACCTACGTAGATTGACGCTCCCACAATGATGCTCGCCACGTTAAACATGGCAGGGGCGAGCGCCGGCGCTCCATACTTATCTTGCGCGTTGAGCATGCCCATCGCCACCGCAGATAGCGATACGAAGAGCAGAAACGGCATCATGATGCGAGTGAGCGTGACGGTGAGGGCAAATTTCCCCGGCTCATCTGCACGGAAATCTGCTGCCAAGACATCGACAATGTGCGGCGCGAAAATGACCGCGGCAGTTACGATTGCGCCAATAACAACTAAGAGTGTGCCGGCGAGTTTGTTGCCGAGTTGATACGCACTATCTCGGCCGTGTTCTTTTAGATCGGCTTTGAACGTCGGGATAAAGGCCTGGGCGAGTGCTCCTTCGGCAAATAAATCGCGCAGGAGATTGGGAATGCGAAAGGCGACGACGAAGGCGTCGGCCAAGAAACTTGCACCCATAAGCGCCGCAAAGAGCTGTTCGCGAATGAGCCCAAGGAGGCGCGATAGCATCGTTGCTGCGGAGATAAGCCCAGCAGCGCGCGCGAGCACGCGTTTCTTTGCTGAGCCACTCATCTCGTGTGATGTAGAAACGGCGAGTAAGAATAGTTCGTAGGCAAAGTTTCGTCCTACTCTTTTTTTGCGCTAGCCTGGCGTTTGATTAGGTTGGAAAGATGTCGACGCAGCGCGGGAGGGCTTTTCTGTAGCAGAATCGCCAGAGTGCGCCGGCTCTGAACACTGCCATCGACAAGGAGACACGGAGCGAGTTGTGTGCGAGCAATGATGGGGAGTGATGTCGCACGAGCGAGCGCCTGAAGTCGCTCAAGCGCTGGCGCGTCTAATTTAGGAGTGTCGGATAGTTCTTCTCGCAGTGGCCCGCAAAGCCTTTGCGCTGCAGAAAGTGCGACTTCTTCTGGTTGCTCGCCAATCAGAAACTCTCTTAGTGCCTTGGACAAATCGACCGACTCTGGCACGAGTGTAATGGCGGCGACTCGCATTTCAGGGTCAGAGGAACTGAGAAAGGGCTGCCAAAGAGGGGCGGGCGCAGTTTCGCCAAACGTTGCCAAGAGCGCCTGCAGCCGAGTGGCCACGTCGAGGGCGTAGACCCGAATGTCGACCCATCGATTCTCGTTCGAAGCGATGGCAAGCCAGGCTGTGCGGTAGGATCTGAGGGTGGCGCGAGCGATTTCTTGCTCCTCCAGATCAAAGGCGTCGACTGCGTGAACAACTTGGGATGCACGAAGAGCCGCCAAAGCGGCCAGCGCGCGATCGGGACTTGCCGCTGCGGCTTCTAATGCGTCCATTGCTACCCAGCCGTTGGAGTCTGGCGGCACAGCCCGAAGTGCGGCGGCGCTGATGTTCTGGCCGGTTTTGGGAGGGCTCTCTTTGGTCTGTTGGCCGTCCACCTGAGCCCAGGCGAGGGTCGTCACACAGACCAGAGAAACGCATAGAAGAAATGCAGGCATTATCGGGGAAGTGGTTGGGATCATACGCGATGTGTCTCTTGGAGAAGCAGTGGCGGCACTTTAATTGACTCCGTGATATTTGTTCAGTACGCTTCGTTTGTTCAGGTGATCGACAAACGTCTTTTGCGTATCGATACGCCCTCAACACGCCAAACTAGGGAAAAGAATTCCATGCCAGCCGAACTTACAAAGCGACAAAGCCAGATTCTCGACTACATCACAGGCTCGATCGACGAACGCGGGTTTCCGCCAACTCTGCGCGAAATTGGTGAGTTCTTTGGAATTCGATCGACCAATGGTGTGAATGATCACCTTAAAGCCCTGGAAAAAAAGGGCTTTTTAAAGCGTGACAACCTTAAATCCCGTGCGATGCGTCCGGTTCGCAAAGCCAGCAAAACGGCTCCGGTTGGGGTTGAGCTTGGCAAGGATCTTTGCGAGGTCCCAATTCTTGGCCGAGTTGCTGCCGGCGAGCCGCTCTTAGCAGTTGAGGCTGTAGAGGATACCGTCAAGGTCGATAGTTTCTTCTTGGGCGGCCACACCGAAGTCTTTGGCCTTCGGGTTGTGGGCGAGTCCATGATCGAAGATGGCATCCACAACGGTGACTATGTCTTCGTCAAAAAGACCGCAAGCGCGAACCGAGGTGACACCGTTGTGGCCATGATCGAAGGTGAGGCAACGGTTAAACGCTACTACCCAGAAGGGGACCGCATTCGATTTCAGCCCGCAAACTGCAACATGTCGCCGATTTACGTTCGAGCGGACGAATTCCGCTCAGTGGACATCGTTGGCATTGTTGTCGGTGTCTATCGAAAGATGTAGCCAGGCTGGCAACCTCTAACACTGCATGTGAGTCAAATCCGGTTGCGGCCGGCAGCGGTACTTCGCGCTAGGATAGAGGCACCAGTGGGGCGTAACCGAAGACATAACTCGTGGCTACTTGCAGCCACGCTCATCGTCTCGGCGGGAGCACACCCAGGGGCAGTCTTGCTTTACGAAGCAACGCGCACCGTTCCAGACCCCGTACTGCGAGTTGTGGTCGGCGGCGATGGCTCGGGCATCGTCTTCTCGGCCCCTGCAGGAATTCAATGTGGGGATGAGTGCTCGCTCTCCTTAGATCGCGGCAGTTTGGTGAAGCTCACCGCAACGATTGGTGAGGGCAGTACCTTTGAAGGTTGGACTGGACCATGCGGAAGCCAGGCCCATGAGCTTTTTGATTGGAGCTCGGAGATTCTCTTTCCTGGCGGAGCTCCGGCGTCGGACGAGCAGCGGGCACTCTTTGATTTTCTCGAAGAGGCTTCGGTCGAGCCGCTTGCCGAGTACCCTCTCGAGTGCGAAGTATTCTTAGATACCAGCACGGAGGTTGCCGCGACCTTCGGTGTACCTCCCGAAGAGGTCGAAGTGGCGATGCTCACCGATCCACTGCCGCAAACCGAAGAAGAAGAGACCACTCTCGCGTTGCCTAAGGTCGCACTCTTGCCCGAGGAGATTCTCGATCTTACGGAGGAGTTGGAAGACCTTGTTGAGCCTGAACCTGAGCCCGAGCTTGTGGTTCCAATTCCAAAGCCCATCGTTCCTGTTGCAGAACCGCCACCGCCAACGCCGCAAATTGCCGCGGCCCCAAAGATGAAGGCTGTGGAAACCCCAGACGAGAACGAGGTTGAAGAGGCGCCGGATGACGCACGATTCCTCTCTGACAAGAATCGAGATGTTGCCGAAGAGACTCATGCCACCGAGACAAACCTCGCCAAGCAAAGCGATGGCGAGCGCGTCGCTTCTGCAGAGAGCGACGTTGAGTCGGAAGAGATTGGTGGAGAAGAAGAGGAAATCGCTCAGCTCGAAGAGCTGGAGGAAACCTCGATGGATGCCGAGCGCGACAACGACGAAGCTGTAGGTAGCGAGTCCGGCGAGATTGTGAAGCGTCACAGCGGCGAGGATGGAGACTCGGGCGAAGATGGGGAATCGGGCGATGACAGCCCAAGCAAGACTCCAGGTTTGCTATCGATGCGCAACATTGATGGTCGGGGTGCTTTGGGCAGCTCTGGTGAGCCCGCCGAAGACGTCGCAAGCGATCCTGGGTCGGGTGGTAGCCGCGGCAAACGCGGCAAGCGCGGAATGCCCGGTCCAAAGCTGCGCCTCGACCAAGAGGATTACGAGCGAATCGTAGGAAAAGAAGTCGCCGATTCGGAGCAGGCCGTTGCCCGTCGCAAGCAAAGTCGTCGCCGGGGGCGCTGGGAGCGCAAGCTGGGCATGCTTAAAAGCAGCCTTGAGAACTTCACACCCGAGGTGCGAGCCGGCAACCAAACGGCTCTTAAGACGCGCGCAGCACCATTCGCTGTCTACATCGCTCGCATGCACCGACGCATTCACGAGCTTTGGGGCTTTGGCTTCTTGGATGATCTCGATAGCAAGAGCTCGAGCCACGAGCTGAACAATTGGAATCTGGTTACCAAACTAGAGATTGTGATCAACCCGGACGGCACCATTCACAAGATGACAATTGCTAGGCCATCGGGCGTTCTGAGCTTTGATGTCGCAGCGCTGGATGTGATTGACACCGCCGGGCCTTACGAGAGCACGCCATCCGAGATTCGATCACCAGATGGCAGGGTCTACATGCATTGGTCGTTTCACCGAGATTGGCGACAGTGTGGAACGTTTGGCGCCGAGCCCTTCATTCTTAGCTCGGCTCCCAAAGGCGGCGATCGCGGAATGGATGACAGCCAGCTGCTTCGCAATAGTCGCAATCGTCGGACGAAGGCTCCGGCGCCACAGCCAGCGCCAACTCGCTCGGACGCAGCTGCGGCGAGCGCCCGTGCCAATGCGAATCTTGCGAGCCCAGACGACCCAGCGGCTGAGCATGCGGCCAATCTGTGGCTGGCAGCCTTTGTGGCTGGCAACAGTGGCAAGCTGGCGACGTTAAGCGCTGCCCCGTTCTATTCGGGAGGCAAAGTCGTTGCAACGTCGCAGGCGGATATCGCTGGCATCTACAAGACCGTGATCGGCGAGTTGCCTTCGAGGCGAATTCGCGATTGGAAGCTCCTCTCCGCGGCCGGCTACCGCCGAAGCTTGGGAAGCCTTCCCGCCGGCATTGATGCCAAAGGAACGGAACTCTTCTTTGTCATCAAACTCAAGAAGGACATCTTGACGATGGTGCTCGAGAGCGGCAAGAACGGGTATCGCGTAACTGGCTTGTACCGCTAGGAGCATTTTTCTCGGGTGCAGAGCTGTGCTGTACGTGATATCAAAGTGTGATCGCGATCGCAGTTCGTCGATGGCGGCAGGCCGAGCCCTGATGCACCTAGCCGAGTTGATCATTGGGCACGCTGCCCGTCGAGCAAAAAGCTAAGCCGGACCAAGAGCTTAGTCGAGCAAAGAGCTTAGTCGTACAAAGAGCTTAGCTGAGCAAAGAGCTTAGCTGAGCAAAGAGCTTA
>TARA_R110002096_G_scaffold410835_1_pt1 | contig 22608 bp, 22 predicted proteins | sample TARA_R110002096 | Tara Oceans TARA_R110002096 (sample SAMEA4397295) | marine metagenome | biome: Polar Biome; feature: [DCM] deep chlorophyll maximum layer (ENVO:01000326); material: water (ENVO:00002006), including particulate matter (ENVO:01000060) such as... | depth 35 m
TTTGTGTAATGTTAAAAATGAATATATCAAGCCGTTCGATGGGCTCATTTTAGATTGATGATGTCCTTGTCTAATCCCATCTTGTAGCAAAAGAAGAGACAATCAAAGGAGCATGATGACCCAAGTTGGGGGGCAAAGTTGTATCTCTTTGGTGGTATGATTAGTTGGATATCATCGGCTATCGGTTTAAAATATTGATAGCACAAGGTAGATACTGGCATAATCATGATGAATGGTTTGCCAAGCTTCATCAACCTTTCGCATACTTGCTTCTTGATGCTAAATGGTGGATTATCGACGGTGAGGTCATAGTCTTCTGGCTCATACTTGAAAAAGTCCTTGTTTTCATGGATGATGTCAAACCCCAAGTCTTTTAGGGTATGGTTGCCATCACAATAGAAAGGACACCATATCTTTTTATCCTTAGGGATGTACTGCTCTATATCCCTCCAAATGTGGATGGGAGTAGGGTAATCATCATTGACTTTCTGTTTGTGTTGATTGTTGCTCATTCTCTTCTCTATACTTATACATATAATATAATCTTTAAATACCTTACCTTTTAAAAATGCTTTCGCTAATCTTATGGATATCTTTGATCTTCATTTTCAATTCTGCTACCTCTTTTTGTAATTGTGTGATATAGTCATAATCACTCATGGATGCTGAATAAGTGTTTGTGCCTTTTGACCCCAGACTAATAATACGACTATAATTCTTATTGCTATCTTCAAGCTCCTCCATTTTAAACTTCATGGCTTCGTATTCTTTGTGGGTCATAATTACGCAATTTTTAGTTGTCTTCATTGTTCTCTTCTCTATACTTATACATATACAATAAAACTTTAAGTGCCGATAAAATCCACATTGCCATCAATACTCTAATAGATGATTGCCAATCCGGACTTATTTATGCCTTCTTTTTGATATAAACATCACTCATCACATCTGTGGAGTGTCCAGCGATGTTTGCCATCTCCTCCATCTCTTCTTTAAGACCACCAAACTTATCGCTCAATACAATCTTGCGTATCATGGTAGTGGATATGGATTTATCCATGTATTTCTTGGATGTCTTGATGAACAGCTGTGAGAGGGCATTGCGTGTCAATGGTTTGCCGGTGCCACTTGTGAATAGCACATCACCAGCTTCTAGTTTATTCACACGCATATAGAAGCGTAGGAGTTTCTCCAAATCCTTAGGGATGTCCAAGACCTTCTCCTTGTATTTCTTGGATGTCTTGTAATCGTTGAGTATAAACTTCAATGAGCCTTTATCGAGGCGGAGATAGTTGGTTGATGATTTCTGCTCCTCGCTCAATTTGTTATACTCTCGCTTGGTTATGATCTCCATCCCAGCGACATCGTTTCTCATGGGTAGTCTTGTATAGATACTAAATAGGATATAGGTTTGAACAAGGTTTTTCTCTTTGGGTAGGAGGCTCTCCTTCTGCCGTAATTTCTTGGACTTGATTTCAGCATCCATCTCATTTAGCATCTTTTGTACCTCTTCTAACTTGACAAAGTTGGCCTTCTGTTTTTCGCTAATTACACCGGTCGCATTGTCATCCTCATATTGCTTGTTAAGACTATCACGGATGTCGGTGTATTCTTCGATCAACTCTTTCTTTTTATCAAGTGCCATAAGCAGTACGATGACAGCGTTGAAGTAGTTGCGTTGTGTGGTGAAATGTTTATCGGCAAGTTTCTCCTTGACATCATCTGGTTTATCCAGAAAATCCCATGTATCGGTATCAAACATCTTTTTGAGTTTCTTTAAGTCCGCACTATACTTCTTGATAGTATTGTCTTTTGCGTTAGGTCTTGCTTTCTTGATAGTTTCTCCCAAATCTTCTGCCATTTTATATATAATATATAACATAATATTTTTTAAGTGAATAAAACGCAAAAACTATCCACCAACTCTCACAGCCGATTGAGACAAACCAGCTGTCTCACCAGCCCCTCCTACATTCTGGTAGGTTGGATTGCCTTGGACACCAGCTAAACCCTTCTCCTTTTGATTTTGGAGTTGTTTTTGATCATTTTCCTTCTTCTTTTTATCATGAAACCAACTATCGATGTCATCTACAACAGTTGCCCCTACACCAACAACGGCACCAGCAATATTCAATACGACACCAACCTCTGGGGCACCAGCAAAATCTAATACAGTGCCCACCGTTTCTAATCCACTGGATGCGGTGCTTGCCCAGTTGGCCACTCGTTGGGTAGTATCATCACCCTCTTTGCCACCAGCTTCTACCTCACCATAAATACCTTCACCCAGACTGGCAACGCCAGCAACAGCACCCCCATACTTCAATAGACCACCAGCCAACTTCGTGGCACCACCAGCAAGTTTGGCACCAGCACCAGCAAATTTGCCACCTTGATCAAAATCGGCACCGGTCTTAAAGATATCATCAGCATCATCAGTAAGAAGTTTGCCAGTTTTGGTGGCTCCCCCTATATCACCGCTCTTGACTTGATCGGCAATCTTCCCAGCCGTTTCAGTAGCAGACTGAAAAGCAGAGCCAGCACGACCCAAGAGACTTGTACCGGTTTCAGTAGCACTTGACACAGCATCACCAACTTGACCAGCAACTCGTCCAGCCGTTTCACCGGCACTTGCCACAGTATCACTAACATCACCAGCAACTCGTCCAGCAGTTTCACCAGCATCAGCAGTCGCCGTATCCAATGCTCCACTACTAATCCTCTGTGATATGGCATCGCCAGTATCCGCTTGTGCTGATACTAAACTGGCACGCTGTTCTGCCAAGGATGCCACTGGGTCAAAAGCAACACGAGATTTGCGAAGGGCACCCCCAACCGCTTCTCTGGCACTACCACCAAGACGACCTACTCTCGATGATACAGCTTCACTTGATTGTTGTGCCACATGAGCATCAATTTCATCTGGTATAGGATTACCGGATAGATATGCCAATCTACTTTGGGCACGACTTAAACCAGCCCTCACACTACTACGGCTTATATCAGCACCCATCTCCAATCGTGCTGGCAAACGAGCACCACTAAAACCACCAGATACACCACTGCCCTCACCAGCACTCTCCAATGTACTCCCAACATCTTCTATGGGAGCTCCACCAGAGCTGGGCTCTCCACTAGCACCAATTCTACCGGCATCATCCGTATCACCCCCTAAGGATGTTTGTTCAACTGGGGCTGGTTCTTCTACTGGTGCCGGTGCTGGTTCTTCTGCTGGTGCCGATGCTGGTGCCGGTGCTGGTTCTTCTGCTGGTGCTTGACCACCACTTTCACCATTATCAGTAGGAGCTTCACTTTGGACTGCTTGGGGTTCATCTGGTGCTCCACCACTCCCCTCACCTTCTCCGGTATCCGTTGCTTGTGCCTCTGGGTTTTCATCTGCTCCCCCAGTATTGTGTTGTCCTTCACCTTCTCCCTCTGGATCATCAGTGCGTTCATTTTCTGGGGCATTCACACGAGGCTTGGCGACTTCATTGCCAGCATCATCTCTCTCAATTTCACCCTCATCCTCATCCGTAGATACACCCTCCTCACCCTTATCCTTGCGTATTTTACGCTTGCGATTGCGTCTCTTACGATTGCCTTGTTCGATCTTATCACCTACCTTTTGCTTTTGTAGGTCAAGGTATCGTTTCGCACTGCCACCAGCACTTGCCAATTGCTGTACTGTTTCACCTACACCGATGGCTTGGTCTCCATATTGTTTCACGGTGTCCTCCTCAATTTTAGTACGCTGACCATCTTGCCACTTACTCAAAATATCTTGGTTGCGGTCGCTAATACCAGCAACACGACTAGCAAATGCTTGTTGTAGTCCATCCGTCTGGTTGATATTCGCATCCATGCCATACAAACTCATTTTATAGTATTATAGACATTTTTATCTTATACATAAACTATTCATTTTTTTTAGTCTCAAATGGTTCTTGGGGATCTTCATCGACCGCTTGCTTAGGTATTTCACTTTTGTCTCCACGACCTATGACCCTATCAAACCGGACATAGAAGGTTGCTGGGTTGGTTTGTGCGTCTATATATAAAAATGAATAAGGTTCATCATTGATGGCATAGTTGTAGTAATCCATAAACTTATCACCAGCAAACTCTTCATACTCCTCTTTGATCGCTTCTATCTGCTTGGATGATTGCTGTTTGAACACCACGACATTGGTAATATTGGAGCGGATGATATTACTTACATTTTTAAATGCTTGGGTGAGTATCATGATACTCGTTTCTATGTGCCTAAAACGAGAGCTCAAAAAAGCTATCGATGACGCACGCTTGAAGTCTTTACCAATAATATCATCGAACACCAGCAAGGCAGTTTCCATGTCTTCACGCTCATGGCTCTTCTGGTGGTCAATAAACTTATCAATATATATATCCTTGTATCCATCTTCTACCTCAAAGGCATCTTTGAGATATTTGCCCTTGGGGTCGTTGTGGATACTATTGCTATATATCTTCACTTGTTGAAAATAATTGTCTCCATACATCTCCTCATTTCTCAAAAGATTTACCAGCAGATTTGTCTTGCCTTGTTTCACAGATCCAGCCACCAATAGATTAAATGGTGGCTGGGGTAGGTGTGGATGAACCGGTGGATACTTGGACTTGTCTTCTAAATCAATGACCTTTCTTACCTTAGGGGGTGCTTTACTCATTATATGATATGGCGAGATATTATATAAAGTCCAAAAATATCCATAAATCAATGATGCCTACTCTATGCTTGCGTATAGAGTAAGTCCTCATTGCCATGTTATATATAGAGTATTTTTGCCAATCTGGACTTTTCCTATACTTATCCATAGACTAGAAAAACTCGCTCCAAGGGTTTGTTTCATAAGTCGGTTTTTGTTTTGTGGTGATTTCTCGTAATTGCTTCTTTAAGGCTTCTTGTTCAACATGGATTTTCTGCTCTTGTTTCTTTGTGTCTTTGCGTTTCTTTCTTATTTTCTCGTATCCTATTATCGCATTTAATGACGCTTGATCAAGGTCTGCTTGGCTATATCCTATTGTTTGAGGTTGTTGTTTTGGTATGCTCTCTGGTTGAGATTTTGGTATTGGAGCCATTGAGGGAGCAAAGGGTTCGACGGCAATTGGAGTATCAACGACTTTCTTTTGGTTGTTCTGTGTAGGTTTCTTTGTGCCAGTTTCTTCACGCAATTTATCCAAGTCTTGTTGTTTCTTTAATTTAGTCAAGTCTTTCATCTCCTTCTTTGCTTGACTATTAGCCCTCCGTACCTCTAAGGCTTTCTGTCGTGCGAGGCCTAGTTTCGCTTTGTGCTCCTCACTCAACACACGCTTTTTCTTCGGTGCCTTCTCCATGACTTGCTTGACCTTAGGAGCATCACTGAATATATCAACTTGCTCCATTAAGCGTCTTGGAGGTTCGCTTTGGCACGGATCTTCTTCCTCCTCCGCTTCTACCTCTGCTTTGGTGGGTGGTAATTCTTGAATAACCATCTGGACTGGTTCCGGTTCTGGCTCTGGCATGATGATTTCTGGCAAACAATCCATTTCTCTCTTTATACATATACAAATATTTTCTTCTATTTCTATATTTTTCTAAAAATAAGGTTAAAAAAAGATACACAAAGTCCTCATTGCCACAAATACTCTAATAGATGAATGCCAATCAAGACTTACTTGGCAACTCTAAAATGGAGCACCACGATTGTGCGTCCAACCAAGTCGGTTGCCAGTTGCTCATTCTCATCGCATATAGATAGATTGAGTTGATTTATGAGTATTGTATCGCTGTTGTTGAGATGAAGATAAGCACGCTCTTGGGGTTCGTAGTAGAGCCCAGCACCTAAATCACGATTGGATGTATCAAAGCGAGGCATGTGATAGAGGATCTTACTCGGTCGCCCAACCCCAGCATTGAGGGAGTTTTGTGTGAAGTTATCGAGCCTTACAAAGAGAGACTTGGATGACCCACTGAATATCGGCATTGTATCGCTCAAATATTCGTATTCCCTCTCATTGAGTAGTTTTGTGCCACCATTGGCTGGATTGAGGACTGCCCTATTGATAAATCCAAGCATGGTCTGTACATTCGCTTGTCCGGTTCCAGCATAGTTTCTGGGTGATGGAGCAACGATGAATTGGATGACATTGGTTTTAAAATCATAATCAGTGGCACCAGCACTACCGACCGGCACATAGGTATTGGTTGATGCTAATGAATTGGCTGACCTCATATCCACTTGCCTCGCTAAATCGCTGTCGCTATTATACATGCGACAACACCAATCATTTTTGGGCAATCCGTAATCAAAGGTATATCCAACTGTTGATGGGATGACCCCTCCATATTGGTCGATAGATATAGATTTACCACTGCCTCCAAGGACACACACTTTGGGATAGAGGTTCCATTGGGATTGATTGAGTGCCTTAGGGCAATTGCTATTGTTAGCACTATCTCTCCCAAAGTGGGCATCATACCCAGATATGATTGTATAAGTATCACCAGTGGCTCCATTACCAACAGAGATGATGACTTGCTCATTGAAAAACTCAAACTTTAACTTGCTGATAAACTGGGCATTTGACGACAGATTATATCTCACACCACCATTGGCACCAACAACCGCATTCCACGCTCCCCAATATTGTACTTCTTCCATACATATACCACCCTCGCCATCCGGCACAGACATATGGATTTTGAGGCGAAGGTTTGATGAGTTGGTGGTTTGGTCGCATGATACAACCACATCATAAAAGTTTTGATCAAAGGATGGATATGGATTGGTTTGTAATCCTTGGCCATCGTTGAAGCCGGTTGTGTTTTGAGGTTGGTAATAGTCTGGCATACCAAAGGACACCAAGGGATTATTTAGACCACGAACGAAACCGACTTGCCACCGAGTATTATATTGAGCGGTGGCACGATCGGTCGTTGTGCCAAGTCCAAGTAAATCAACAATCATGGTGCCAGCATTTCTGGATATGGGTGCTCTCTTATTCGTAAGGCAACTCTCACTCCATCGACGAGTGGTTGGAGCTCCACCGGTAATAATGGGGGCAGTCCCACCAGTCTCTGGTGTATATGTAAGGACTGACGCATCTGCGAAAGGAGATGTCCAACCAAGTCCCTCTAAGCCAGAGGTGTGGATATTAAAGGTGGCATCATCTACAATATTCAATGTACGAGTAGTGCCTTGATACACACTGGTCATCTTATACCCTTGAAAGGGGGGATCTTTGGTGCCATCATGAACCGCCGAGCATAATTGGAGACCATAAGCGTCTGGATGAGGGAGACCTTCATTCATACCCTTGGCAACCTTGTGGGCAAGTTCATTGACTGAAACATTATTGCTTTCATCGGCTCCATCGAGCTTAGGCCGACAAAGGATGGGTTCTTGTAAGGTTGTATCGGTTGATGTGTCTAGTGTCAGCTGGTCTTTACCCCAGTATTGAAACCAGATAGATGATTTCTTGATAGTGATATCACTATTCTTATTGACCTTTACGGACTGAACGGCAACCTCACTATTGGGAGGCAGACGCATGGTTTGTTTCACAGAGTTAATCCAGCTAAATGCCGAATTAAAGTTGCTGGTTCTGTTGAAGGATTTATCGCTGTCATTGGCACATACTACTAAACTCATATCTTTTATATTTTAACTTATAAAATAAAAATATAAGCTAAAATATAAAAGTTATGAGTGGCAAGGCATCAGCATCAAAAGTCATGAAATCGGTGGGTACGGATGAATTACAACACAAGGTTGAGACGACGAAGGAGATCAAGAAATATAAACCTAAGTCTATATTTGAGGATTACTCAAAAGAAGTGGATAAGAAGAAGAAGGTGAATATTGCCAAGGCGAAGGCTGGGCAGATGACCCAAGATAAGGCGGAGCGTATGCTCCAAACCGGACGATGGGCTGACAAGTGATTTACATACCATCGATGACAAGCTTGATAGCCATATCAACCGGCTTGCGGTATTCAATAATATCTTGGTGGTATTTCACCGCATCTTTTTTGAGTGAGTAGATGACAAGTTTTTTGCTGTCCTTACTAGTTGATTTTTTCTCAACATCTACAAATCTCTTGTAGTGGTTGATATAGTGTAGGTATGCTTGGTGCTGGTCAGTCAAGTCCTCTGGGTTTTTGCGACGAGACCGATAGATGAGGTTGTATTCGGTCATATACTTCTCATTTTGCTCCTTGGTCAGTGCTTTCACATCTGCCTCCAAGGGTAGGACAAACTTGGACTGATTTTCATGTGTGGTCATATTCATATATTTTCTCATTAGGATAAGCTTGCCACGATTGGATTTCAGCTTCTTGACACCAAAGTCCTTGCTGTCGGTAATCTCATCCATCAAGTCAAGGTCAGTTTTAAAGAAGTAGTTGGATGCCATGAGGTGCTCCTCCAAGTGAGCTGGTTTGGTGAATAGGTCAAAATGGTTGTGTATATCAGCATAGGGGATTTGTAGTATCTCATTCTTACGCCAGACCCATTCTGGGAAATACTCCTTGGATTGTTCGTGCCATTTGTTATGATCTCTATCACTCATCACAATCTCACAATATTCATGGTTATACTCCTCATCTTTCTCTTCATTTTCATACTCCTCTTCTAATTCACTAAGTTTCTCATCCTTGTATGGTTGGATAACATCATCCATCCACACCTTACACCATTCTATCATATCCTTCTTCTTTGCCTCCTTGACCTCCTTTTTGATGGTGGCCATTGCCATAGGGTCAGTCTCACCACCACCATCCATCGATAGTGTAATCTTGACACCACGATTTTTGAGTATCTGGATGAAGTGTGCCTTTTTGTTGGTGTTAAAGCAATCGTAGTTGTACTCAAAGCGAGCATAGAGGTCTAGGTAATCCTCTTTGAGACCATCAACCATACCGAAATCTGCTGATAGTTTGTCCATTGCTATGACCTCCTCCTTGATTTCATCCATATCATGATACATATAGGCTTGACATCCCATTGGCTCAAACATGAAGGTGATGCTGGTAATATCACGGCACCGGCAGATTTGTTGAACCATAGCTACTGGGGTGATGGTGTGTTGGCAGAAATAGGCGAAGACCGGACGCTTCATCACACTATCAAGACCATAGACAATCTTAGGTGAATATAGCACACGATCATGAGCATCTAAATCAACTCTACCAGATGTCTCACTTGTAATCACCTTGACATCTCCACCGGTCTTCTTAAAGGTCTTGTGTCCCATAACATCTACGATTGTCTTGCTGTCAGCACATAGGATAAACTTTGGCTCTGCCATCAGCTTATCCATGAACCTATCAAAGTCGGTGATTTCAGTTGCCTTGACATTGTTATTGTGTTTGTATTGGTTGTCAATGAAGCGATACTCCATACCCATCTGTTTGAACACTTGGAGGCAATTATCACTGATATCCGCATCTGTACAAACCACTAGGTCGGCCTCGGTGATGATTTTGCGTAGCATATGAAAGATAGGAGCACGCTTCTTGGAGCAAGTTGGACTGGTGATGAGATGCTCTATGAGTGAGTTGTACTCATCAAGATATATCGTGTATCCGTAAAAGTCTTGCCATCCATCAAGCTTGGTAAGGCTATCGATGGTGATGACGATGTTGTCTCCCTCCTTATCATCAAACCCATCAAACATAGAGAAGTGGCCAGACTTGGCATTGTGCTCATCAATCTCATCTTGGATTTCTTGGTGGTATTTACAATCAATGCCGTGTGCCTTAAACACGGCTGTTTGCTCCTCTCCAAGTGAAATCCGTGAGACTATCGATAGAAACCTTGAACCAGTATCTTTGAGATGGTGTTTCATGGTGGTTGTCTTACCGGTGCCAGTATCACTGCGAAACACAAGGATTTTGGTGCCATCCTCCTTAAACTCTATGACTGCCTTGTATCCAAGTTTTTCACGATTGATGAAATCAGTGGGGATTTCATTGTGGCATTCAGTGGGCTTATATTTGAAGTATCCAAGTAGATTGATGGCGTTTTCTACTGTGCTCTGGTTGAGGACATGAGTGAGCATATCAAGTTTGTTGTGATCTACAATGCCATCCCAGTTGTCAGCAAGGTTGCCTTGGTTTTTGTCTGCCTTACAGCGTATCTTATTGTATTTATCCCAAAGGGGTTTCATATCAAGGGTCTTCATCGCTGTGGTGTATTTGAGCCAATAGGCGTATTCATGAAAGAACTTGTCTGGCAGACCCTTACACAAGCACTCCTCCACCAGAGACTTTGGCACAGCAAACTTATAGACACCAAGGTCAATATCATCTTGATCTACTTCTACCTCCTCCTCTACATTTGTCTCCGGATTGACCTTCTTGACACTGACCTTAGGATTTCTTGGCTTCTTCTTCGATGCTGGATAGATATTGCCAAGGAGCCAATCAATCAACTCTTGGGGCATGGGCTTGATGTCTGCCATATTATCCACGATGTATCGCTTGTCATTGATATTGGAGTAAGGTGCCACGGCATATCCACCATCATTGCGGATGTCAATGCTACTCGTTTTATCGCTGGTCTGTTTAATCTTATTGATATATTTGAAATATAGATGGTATCCACCACTACCGGTCTTAATGGTGAATGTGTTAAATCGTTTGACAAAGTCCTCACCAAAGACGCTGTGAAACACAGACATCCTTGGGTCGAACTTATCATCTCCATGGTCATAGAAATCTAAATCAACAATGGTGAGGTCATTGGCTTTGCCACAGATCACGCCAAAATTGTTGTAATCATCTTTGAGCAACTCCAACTTGGACAAACTCCTTGTACGCTTGGCAGTTGGGAGGTTGCCCTTGCTCCATTCACCAGAAGGATTTTTGGAGTTATACTTCAATCTAAATGTTGCCAGCTTCATATCATTACTCTGGATATTTTTTGCGTTGCTCATTTTCTCAATCCCAGACATTCTACTCTATACTTATACATATATAATTATCTTTAAGTATTAAACGCACAAACTTAGATTTGGATAAGTCCGGATTGACACAAATATCTATCACCTCTCCATTGTCTCTCCACAAGTCCGGATTGGCAGTCATCTATTAGAGTATTTATGGCAATGAGGACTTTTGTTTAAAATTACCCCTTTTTTAAACGGCGTTTATATATACTTAAACATTATCTATGTATAAGTATATATAATACATATGACAATGGACGAAACCGAAATCAACCACATTGTCGCCATGTACAAGAAAAAGCGTGAGCGTGAATACACCAACTATCACACCAAGTATAAGCTTGATGAAGATCTCAAAGAAAGGGCAAGGGAGCGAGCCAAGGAGCATTACAAGGCGAACACCGATAAAAACAAGCAACTCTATCTATCGAACAAGGACTTTCATAAAGCAAAGTCAAGTTTCTACTATTACAAGAAAAACAACAAACTTACCCTATTTCATGAGAAACACAAAGACCGAGTGCTACTTCTTCAAGAGAGAGGTTTTAAGGTTGAGAAGGCAATTGAGTTGCCGAAGATTGTGGTGTCATTTGACTAGGAGGGACTGCTTCTACCTCCTCCCCATGGAGTGCCTTATCCTCCTCCTCCTTTTTCTTTACTGGTGCCGGTGGGTCTTCTGGGTCTGGCGGTGGCTTTCTCTCACACATACACAAATTGAACTCATCTGTACATCCAAGCCTACACTTGATAAGACATCGTGATGACAATATCACTGTTATCAATCCCCCACAACTGGCGAGGATTATAGCTGTTGAACCAGCTAAATCACTCAAACTAAAATCATCCATCTTACCCATCTCCATTTTATATCCTATGTATATATATGTTTTTTATGCTCAAAATAAAATCTAATTTAGGGTTATATGCCAGACAAGACGGATAAACCATCTAATCAAGTCCTCATACAAGAGATTATCCAAGATATCCAATTGTTGAAAAAGGACACAGCAACGATCCGCAACGATTTGGCTTATATCAAAGAGACATTAGAACTTCAAGCCAAAGAAGAAGAAGAAGCGACAATGGTCGTCCAACCTATATCCAAGGGTTGGTGGTAATTCATTTTTTTAAGTTTTGTTTTCTATTATTTTTATATTAGACTAAGTATAAAATGAGTAGTTATTGGCGAGCTGGTGGTAAAATTACCCTTGATCAAACCGATGTTGAGATAAGTGCCGAGAATGGCCTACAATTTTCTATGGATGGCCAAGAAATTGGCATCTATATCCCCCCCTCTATCAAGTATTTTTCTGGCAAGGATAGTCTGCTATCGTTCGATGTTGAGCTTGGAGCAGATACGGCTGGTGGATGGCAACCGACACGCCTAATGCTGGATAGTCTCATTGGAGGTTCCAGTTTATTTTCTAAAATACAGATATTCGCCGGTAATCGTGCCCAACTTTTGGAGGAGACGGATGATTACAATACCCATGTAGCAGTTAAGTATTCGTATGAGACCAATGATACACTACGAGCCAAGCGGTCTCTTGTAGAAGGATGCGGTGCTTGGATCCCCTCTTGCCGTGGCACCATGGGGACTGTTCAGTCTCATCAGTCCAATTGTGTCTCAAACCCTTACTTTACCAAGCGAGGTGATGGTCAAGCTGTTGGTGCTATCGATGACACTACGGCTTTCACGAATGGTGGCAACTTCATCAAGGCACATGTAGAGCTCCCCCTTCATATGGGAGTATTTGCGAACAACACTAAGGCATTCCCTAATGTCCTCACGGATGGTATCTATATCTCTCTCACGACTGCCCCCAGTCGCCAAGTATTTAGAACCCTTGACACCATTTGCCAGTCTCGGTCTCTATTGAACAATCCCCAGTTTGGAGGTGTTGGCACCCATGACACTGAATGGACAAACGCTAGTGGAGCCCAGACACTATTTTTCTGTACGCATAAGAATGTCCAAATCAACGCCCAAGTGTGCCCCTTTATTGTGGGTGAAGAGATTGGATTTGTCAAAAATGATGGCACCAAGGTCATCACTGACCTTGCCATGGTTGTAGCCGGTATCAAGAGTGTAGCTACTGGTTGGGAGATTACTACAAATGCCATCACCCTAACCAGCCCAGACCCAGTGAATAAAGATGGAGACTTTCACTTTGTCAGCCTTTCACTTGATCCTAAGGTAGCACCGACAACTGTATGGTCGCCGACACTGACTATCAGCGATGTTAAAATGATTGTCCATAAGGTAGATGTTGGACAGCAGTATGAACAAGGTATGATGTCTAAAATGAAACAAGGTGGAGCTATTGAGTTTGACCTCCCATGTGTTCAGTGCCACAAAAACTCTATCCTCAAAACTGACCGCCAAGCAACTCTCAATATCAACATCGAACACGCCAAAGCTAAATCTATCATTTGTGTCCCCACTGATGCGAGTATTGTATCATGTAGCGACAACGCCAATAGCCATAATACTTACAATTGGGGAGGTGATGATGATCCGCTAGGTGATACGGTGCTTGCTGATGATATTAGAATTAGAAGCGACCAGACCGGTCTTGTAGGTATGGGTAATTTCTTGACATCCTACAACTTTCAGCTCAATGGTCAGTTAGTACCTACGAGGGCGGTGGCTTGCTCCAAGTCATCCTCCAAGAATGGGGGTATTGATGGCACGCAAATCCTAGAACTTGAAAAGGCACTCATGGGTGCTGGACACGAGCCTATGTCCTTTGCTTCATATCGCAAGAACTTCTGTATCGGTCGTGTTTTGGCGATGGACGCTAATACGGTGTATGATGGCCGTGGTGTTGATACAAGACTTCTACTCCGGTATGAAGAGACTGCTGGCGGTGCCGAAGTTGGTGGGTCAGCTAATCTTGGAGCCCCAGAAAAGAATACTCTATGGAAAAACTTTGTCTATCACATTAAGACAATATCCATCAAGGGTGATGGCATTACGGTGCTCAACTAAAAGTCTTGATTGACATAAATACTCTAATAATTGATTGCCAATCCGGACTTATCTTTTGTAATTTTTTTAAGGACTGATTTTATATATATCTAATTGTATAAAATGAGTAGCGGTAGATTTTTGGAAATTGCGTGTGCCAATGCCCCCAGTGATAAGTTGATGTCATTTCGTGCCGGTGTCAGCGAACTTGTGTATGAGATACCAGAAATGGATAGTATGCTTGTACCTACAAGTATCCGTATGTGTGGCAAACTTCGTTGCTATGGTGCTTATGATAAATCGGTTGGTCTTGGAGCAACTCAAATGAATATCAATGAGCGTCTCGGTGTCTATGGCTTCATGAATACGATCACGGCTCGGTCTCTTCGCCACCAAACCACCATCGAACAAGTGAGGAACTTTAACCGATTTATGAGCTCCTACATTTCGCTTACATCAAGTGTCCAAGACCTTACTGGGCACCAGTCCCAGTCAGCACTGACTTCATCTAATTATCTGGAACAGAAAACCAATCTTGCCGACCAAGGAGCGGATACATCAATTGCCTTCTCTGCTCCCCTACCAACCGGACTTCTCACCTCTGGACTTATCCCATTAAGCTCCAAGTTTGGTATTGGTGGATTACAGCTTTCTGTCCAACTTGAAAGTGATAGTCAGTTTTTCTACTCAACTGGGGGAACCGTTAATGCTGAAACTTGGTATGAGATTGAGAACCCCCATCTTGTTATGGAGGTACGAGACCCCAGCCCAGACCAGCTATCCCAACTTATGAAGCAGACATCTGGCTCTATTTCGTTTCAGTCTATTTCATCCTACTATGATACGCTTGCCTCGTCCTCTCCGTCCATCAACTTTAATCTTGGATTGTCTCGTGTAAGGTCGGCACTTGTCAATTTCATTCGTAGCGACCGACTATCGAACATGTCCTTTGATGGCTTAGCAACTCTTATGCCTACTCTATCCACTAATGTCATCGCAAACATCACGGAGGTGTCTTGGTTAAAGGGAGGCACCATGTATCCCAAGCATTACCCAATTATTGCCAATGTCCGTGATACTTCAATAACCCAAGTATGCGATCCAGAAATCGTGCGAGACTATATCAATTCAGTTGTCCCCTACATCAACAATCGTGCGAGTGCCATTTCGGTTGCCAATGCCAATCGTGATTGGATGACGGCTCATGCCGGTGCCTCCATGGATAGTACCAAAATCCCAGATGGTGGATTGACTTGGGGTCTTGGTGTAAATTACGATAGTCTAGGTGGCTCCGGTAGTGATTTCACCCAAGAGAACTGGGGGCTGACCTTAAAGATGGATGGCAGTGATGGTGATACGACTTCGGCATTCATCTTTGTCAATAGTGAGCAGACCCTTGTGTATAATCCCAACGGTGTCCAAGTTGTCAAGTAAAAGTCTTGATTGCCATAAATACTCTAATAGATGACTGCCAATCCGGACTTATCCAAGTATAGATGCTGGATTTAATTTCTGGGCAATATTATACAATGACACAACTAATACAAGGAGATTGTATAGATAAGATGAAAGATATAGAGGATGATAGTGTAAATCTAATACTAACAGACCCACCCTATAACATATGCCATCGTGATCTAGACTGGGATAAGATAGACAACTATATAGAGTTTATGATAAAGGTATTTGCGGAGGCATATAGGGTATTGACAAAAAATGGCTCCTTATACTTCTTTCATAATGATTTTAAACAGATAGCCACATTACAGATTGCGATTGAAAAACAAACTAATTTTAGATTTCAAAGATTTATAACAATAACGAAAGATAGTTATATAACTAAACAATATCCAAATAGTAAATCATGGATTAATTGTTGTGAATATATATTGGTATATACAAAACACGAAAATAGAGAAATTAAACAAATAGGCTATTTTCAATCATTATTAAAAATAATTGGTAAAAGCAAAGCACAGATAAAGAAGGATATACCATTAACAGATCACGCTTTTAGAATTAGTATCAATAATTTCTCATTACCAACACAAGAAACATATGATAAAATGATAGAATTATATAATTTAAAAGATTGTAAATCATTAGAAGAATTAAGAACATTTAGAGAACCGCTATTATATACTTATAATGGTAAATCACAACCGAATTATTTACATGCTAATTTTAAGAAGGGTAAAAAGACAACACATCCTTGTGAGAAACCACAAGAAATATTGTTGAACCTAATAAACACAGCATCGAATGAGAATGATATAGTGCTTGATATGTTTATGGGTTGTGGATCAACTGGCATAGCTTGTAAATCATCCAACCGCCACTTTATAGGGATTGAGTTAGACCCCCAATATTTTGAGGAAGCGAAAGAAAGGATTGAGGTTTAATCCCAGAATTAAAATCTATGTTAAGTTATACAATGGACAAACTTGCTGAGCTCAACTTTATATTGGAAGAACTTGGCATGGAGGAATTGATGAACATAGTGGATAATACGGATGAAGTCCGCCAGCTATTAAATAAGATTGGTCGCCCAGAATTATGGGAGGAGTGTATCAACGAATTAAACAATACTTCAAGTGAGGCGGTCTTACTCCATCCAAGCGATTTGGTAGATCCGCCCTATGACTTTGTTTCATCGAGCGAGGAGGAGAGTGAATGTAGTTCAAGTGATTTGGTAGAAGAACAATACCAAGTCAATCCATGTGGCAATGGATTTTTTGAGTTGGGCGATGTTGAACAAAAATCTACTGAATAGATATAATGCCATTAACCAAAGATGGGAAAAAGATACTCTACAAACCTTGGAAGAGTACAGCTAAAAACAAGAAGTATTCGGTCTATGTCCTGAAGGATGGCAAGGTGAAGAAGATCAACTTTGGCGATAGTAGATATGGCCAATACAAAGATAAGATAGGGGAGTGGTCATCATTAGATCACGGCGATAAGAAAAGACGCAAAGCATATTACGATAGACATGGAAAGACACTAGACAAGAACTCAGCCAAGTATTGGTCTCACCGAATACTATGGTGAGTAATAGTCAAACTCTTTGATTGTCTTGATAATAGACTGCGTCGCATTATCCTTCTTGTTGAGTTTTTTGTTTAACCATATATAGTATTGTAGATGGGTGATGGTTTCATTCAGTCTTGTTCGATACTTTTTTTCAAGCAAGTCATATTTGTATTTAATCTTGATATGATTTGTAATTTCATTTGGTAGTGGTAAGCTATTGATCAAGTGTATCGTTTGATACATGGTTGTATATACTATATTATATTATTATATTTAAATGTTTCAATACATTTGGGATATTTGGTCAAGGTGTTGGTCTCCACCAAGCATCTCGCTCCAATGCGTGCCCCATAGGTTTTCATCGTCTATAAATAGATAGTCAATATATGGGTCGCCCCCAATGAAGCACACATCGAACTCTGGGCTTGGGTCATCGTCTTGATCAATGGCTTCATTAAAGTATAAGTCAAGATGCTTAACCATCAGTGAGTAATTCTTTTTGTTTTTATCTATGACCACTTGATTGCGATTATGTTTGAAGATGAGTTGCTTGATATCATTTGGGATGTCATTAAAGTTTAGTGTCATTGTTATTCTCTATACTTATATATATAATATAATCTTTAAGTATATATAAATCTCATATTATGCCATATATACCCTCTATATATGCCAAAAGTCTCGTTTTATGACTTAAAGAGAGGTATTTAAGACATAGATTTTAAAATCTATGTTTCTTTAAGTGCTATTTAGGGTATAATATAAGACTTAAAGGACATATTAGGGCATTTTTAATGTAAATATGGGGTATAACACGAGATTTAGTCCTTCTTTAAGGATTTTAGCTTCTTCAATCCACGAAACTTGATAATCTTTTTGATTTTAGACAACTTGCTACCACCACCAGCTCCGGTTGTACCTTCTAAACTATCGAGGATCTCATTCAGCTGGCCGACCTTGTAATATCCAAAGGCCTCCATGAGTTCTTTGTCGCTAAATGTTTTGAGCTTCGGTGGTTCAGTCTGTGTTGCCATCTCCTTGACCTTGGGTGGTTTCTTCATATCCTTATCTTTCTTCATATCCTTATCTTTCATGATAGATCCATCCGCCATTCGATGACTACCCTTTGGCACCTTATCCAATCGTGCCTTACGCTTCTCACCAATCTTCTTGACTGCCTCAACTTGCTTATTGACTTTCTGGTATGCGTCTTCATCCTTGGCTTTCTGTTTGATAACCTTTTCTTTTTTTGCTACTTCCTTCTCCTCCTTGGTTTTCTTAGCCGGTGCTGGTGGTAGTTTGACTGTGGGCTTACGCTTCATCTTTACAGATGGCACAAGCTTCTTTGCCTCATGGTCTATCTTGTATCCATTGCTCTGTACAAGAGCAATCAATCCAGCTCTGTCGGTGCCTTTGGGTATATCAATACCCATGAGTTTGTTATGGGCTTTAATCATACGCCGTATCTCCGGTGCTTTGAGTTCTCCTTCTGGGACTTTGACCATCTTTATGTCTATAACACATATTTTTTTTCTGTGGTATAAATATAACAAATATGATACACAAGTCCCATTCAAAGAAAGAGCTATGCGACATCATCAAAACATTTGAGATTGATATAGATCAACCAGAAACTATGAAAAAAAAACAACTAGTCAAGAGACTTACTAGTGAATTAGACATCATCGATATTATCAAACCGGAGCTTGATAGATATGTCTTCTATAACTTAATTGATTTGAAAGAGTTTCTCGGTACTTGTAATCCTAAGAAACGATTGACTATCAAACAGAAAAACGATGTGATACTTGATTGCCGTAAAATACAGCAGTATATCAAGAGTGATTATATTGTCAAGGGTTCCTCATTTTCCTCTATTGAAGACATACATGAATTGGCTACATCTCTTCTACACGCTGGGGATATACCAAGTGTTAGGCGTATGTGCCGTGATTTAAACAAAGACCCAAAGACAATGGTTCCGTTTCATCCTCTATTATCCAGACAGACCAAGCGTGAGTTGGAGATACGAGCAAACTTAAAAAAGAGATACTCCCAAAAATTAGAAGTAAAGACTGGCTACTTCGCATTGTCATTCTCATAAGTCCGGATTGGCAATCATATATTAGAGTATTTATGGCAATCAAGACTTTTTCTTGGGTTGCTCCTCTGCCAATATCTGTTGGAGGATATTAAATCGTCCGGTATTCATTGTCCTACTAATCTTATAGATGACGGCCGATGTTTCATCAACACGAGCAAGCGTACCATCTGGATCATGAATGCTGGTTGTGATACTACTGATAGACCTATCGTGAGTGAGAGTAAATGTCATACCACCAGCCTCTGTGAAATAGTATGACCCAGCACCCTCCATCTTATCGACCAAACCGATGATGGGTAATTTTAATCCACCAGACAATCCACCAGTATATTCAGCGGTGTCAAGTAAATCAGTCCGGATTGTGAAATAGGGGCGAGACATAAGCTTGGGTAATCCTTGGGCACGCAATACTATACTCTCGGTTTGCTCTACAATAGCAGACCTATATTGAAGTGATTTAGCTGTGGCATATGATATTTGATCAATCGGTATGACAATGGGCACGGCGACTTGTGTTGAATAAGTGATGGCACCCCAAATATTCATTGGATATTGTTTTAGATCCGTCGATACTACTTGGGCGTTGGTTGTTGCTAATGGCAATGAAAATAGATTGTTGTTGTCTATTCGTTGTAGTCTGTTATTGTTATGATTGATTACTGTTGGATTGTATTGCTCCCATGTAAATCCTAGGATACCGATAAGGGATTGTCCCCAGTATTGTTTTGGACAAGCATTCGCAAGATTGAGATAGATACCACAATGACTATCAAAAATGGTGCCAGACTTCATATTAGTATTTGGGATTGATAGGTCTGTCTCAAAAGCATCGATGGTTCGTCCGTCCTTACTATTGACTTGGGACAACAGACCTTTGGCGTCTAAATTATAGGGGCGAGCATCTGGACAATAGCAATTGTATCTCAATCGTTTATTGATTTTATAGACTTCGGTTGGTGCTTGTGGATTGAGAGGGATACCGGTGGGGATGCTTTCAGTCCAACCAGCACTACCACCATGAGTGCCAGCTGGTGGCACGGCTGGATGTTGGATCACTTGTGTGTGCTCACTACCAGCCAAATCTGGTTGCCCAGTATTCTCTGCTGTATGTAATCCCCTCCATCCAAATGTACCGCTGATTTGGTCAAAGGTTAAAGAGGGATTAATCGCTCCCACATACCGCAAGACATTAAATTGGTCTATACATGAAAAACGATGTTCAAATAGATTGGAGGCATGGATTGGGGTTGTGCCACCGCCATTGTCTTTGCTTGGTATTAAGCTATTTTTACCATAGAAATAGTCGCCAGTTGTGTTTTGACTTAGATACCCAGAAGTCCCACCGAGGATAACATTACCATATGATCTTGCGTGCCAATCCCAACCAATACATCTCGTACTGGCAAGTAGGGTTTTATTGCCGGCACCATCGACGGCGATGTTGTCAAAGAGGTTAAAATCAATAGACTTGATTAAGTCATTCCTAAATGTGATGTAATGGTTTATATCACCCCCACCAATATCCTCAGTACGGCGAAACATGGCACCATAGCACAAATCCTCTGGATCCTCCCCAGAGGTGTATTTGTTCGCATTCTTGGTTTGGTAAGCGAAAAACACTGGGGTTGATAAATACTTCTCATCAGCATCAACTGAGGCTCTATATCCATCACTACCCAATCCAGATATCCCAAATGGGTAGGGGGCTTTGGTAAGGTCTCCGTCTGGCAATCTACCATACACACTGCTGTCGGTTGGGTCTAAATCCATACGAGAAGCATGTAGAAATCGTGCCTCATCATATAAATCACTAAATACCGGTAGGCCTTTATTCACTAGCTTATTGGTTCCCATCTTCGCTTCAATGAGGTCTTTGTAGTATTTGCTTTGAGCAATAAAGAGGTCTCTAAATCGTTCGAGGTTCGCATCCGTCCATCTAATATTTGTCTCATAACTATCACGAATGGGGATTGTTGTTGAGCCTATGTCTTGGTCATTGGCAATGGCATTGGTAATAACCGAAAAGGTGCCATTATCTTCCGCTAGTGCTCCAAGATATGTGTTGATTTTCCGTCCAAGTGTGAAGAGTTCTGGTCTCTTGACATAGATCCATTGTGATTGCTGAAACCACTTGAATATGGATATCATTTTATCTTGTTCGCCAGCTGTCTCAAACTTGTCCGCCATATCAGCCACGATTTCTGCCGGTGCCAATGCTATTTGTACCACAAGGTATGCGTTGATATTTGATGATACTGGCGACCATCCCTCAAAAGGTTTGTAGCTCTCTGTTGAAAAACTGGACAATGTGGGTGTTTTTAGATTAAAAGATGGGTTGGGTACAAAATTGTAGGGGAGTATCGTATTGTTGTTGGGTGTTGTGCCGGTATTAAATCCCTCAAAACTCTCAAATGTCTGTGGTTGTAGTAGTTCTTTATCATTGACATCATCATACTCATATGCTTTTTGGAGTTGTTGTGTAAATTGTTCTGCCATGCCATTTTGGGATATATGCCCAGCTGGTATTGTGATGGTCTTTAATTCCTTATATTCTACGAAATCATTGAGTATAGGGTTAAATGTATGGCAGTCCTTATTGAAGGAGGTTTTAAAATCTTGGTCTGGTTCCGTAATCTTAGAGGGACTTACCATCAAAGTCTTACAAAAGCAAGTATATCGTTCATTATCGATGATGGGCTTGTAGAAGTTATATGTTGCCGAGGTGGCACTACCAGCTGGTTTCCCAGCACTGCCTCCGGTAATGGACAAGAAGTAGTCGCATGTAGCAATGAGGCTCTCTTTGAATGCCACTCCATAGTTCATCCCAGACATAGGGGTTCCAGATCCAGATGGATTTGGAGGTAGAGTGGGGGCATCCTCTACCTCATAGACGGCATCTACGAGTAAATTAGAAAAATCAATGGTGGAGCCGGTTAGATAATCATTCCAAAGAAACCCACGAGGATATGAGTAGTAGTTCTCACCATTCGCAGAGATATAGTAAGATTGTTCAAAATTGAGCTCATTGTCCTTGATCTCCTTCGTGATGAAAGTATTGAGAGGCTGGGCTTGTAAATCTTTCACACGCACATTGGCACGATTGAGGGGTCTATCCACGGTATATATCTGTCGGCTTTCATCCCAGTAGTCTATCTCCAATCTTGTATATTCATAGGTCTGTGTGATAGGTACTCCAAATCCATCCTTGATACTTTCTCCTTTCAGTTCGATAGTCTCACCACCGGCACCATCTTCACTGACAAAAGCATTCATCACTTCTACACTATCACCAGCTTTCAGTTGGATTGTATTACCAAGGCGACATGTAAATTGGGCTGGTTCTGTATTGTTGCCAGATGTCCCTTGTATAGATTGTTGCCTATTACACTCTATGAGCTTGATGTCGGCGTATTCACTCATACTATTTATATAGTATAAATATATAAAAAAAAGGGGTAGAAAACGATAAACTAAATCTCTTAGTCATTATGTATAATCATCCATATATAATAAGTCCGGATTGGCAATCATATATTAGAGTATTTATGGCAATC
>TARA_R110002096_G_scaffold238027_9_pt1 | contig 22561 bp, 23 predicted proteins | sample TARA_R110002096 | Tara Oceans TARA_R110002096 (sample SAMEA4397295) | marine metagenome | biome: Polar Biome; feature: [DCM] deep chlorophyll maximum layer (ENVO:01000326); material: water (ENVO:00002006), including particulate matter (ENVO:01000060) such as... | depth 35 m
AGTCCGGTCAACATCAATTTCGATAACGACAAAGATGCCAATGCCGAAAACATCATGCTGATCAAGCAAGATACAGTGCTGATGGAACCTTATTTTGTTACTTATCAGCAACGAAGAATCGAAGATATTTTTGTCTATTACGACATCGACTATTTGCAACTAGACCAAGATGGAAAATATGAGAAGAAATTCACCCTTTCTCCTTTCATTCAGTTGAACCAGCAAATGGGAAATGTACCAGAACCTTCAACCGCCCATTTTTGGGATGAAGATATTTTCACGCACATCACCTATGCCGATTTAGAGAATTTAGATTCTGCTTCTCAAGAGGTTTACCGAACAGCTGACACACTCAACTACCAAATTGGAGATTCCCTGTTCAGCAGCAATTCCGTGATTCTATTTGAAAGTTTTGCGCGAAAAATCAATAAGGATTCCCTCCATTTAGAGGAAACAGACATTGCATTGGGCATCAACGTGAAAGCAAAAACTTTGGAAGGCATTCAATACAAAGCACAACCAATTATGGTGATTCGAGGAAACCGAATTTTCACCATTGAGGATGAAATTGAAGAACTGGGTTTGAAATTTGGCTTCAGCGGTATCAATCCTGAAAATGGCATGCTGAGCATCCTACTTTCTGAGAAAAATAAAAACGCCGGAGACTTCATCATTATGCAAGCCATTATATTTCCATACATAAATGTTTTATGGATTGGTTGTATTATCATGGTTTTAGGTACTTTAGTAGCCGTTAGAAATCGAATAAGAACAAATAAATCTAAGAAATCAGCATGAACGCAAAGCAACAAATAAAGCGAATCACCATTATCGGTGCAGGAAATGTCGGACATAACTTCGGACTCGCATTTCGTCAAGCAGGGTATTTAATTCACGAAATTTTTTCAAGAACTCAAAGCTCTGCCTTACTTTTAAGTCAAACGCTAAACTGCAATTATACTACAAAATTAGCAGAGCTTAGCCCAGGTGCAGATCTTTACATCGTAGCCGTAAACGACGATGCGCTCGACAGTGTTGTCAAGCAAATTAAATTGAAAGACAAGCCAATTATTCATACTTCTGGTTTCACCTCTTTGGATGTTTTCAAGAATAACGGATTTACTAAATACGGGATTTTTTACCCTGTTCAATCCTTCTCTAAAAATGAAACGGAGAGTTTGTCTCAATTGCCAATTTGTGTGGAAGGAAATTCTCAAGAAATGGAAGACTTGCTCATTAGCTTAGCAGGATCTGTTTCCAACAAGGTTTTTTCAATGGATTCTAAAAAGCGTCAGGCCTTGCACATCGCTTCGGTTTTTGCGAATAATTTTTCGAATCAAATGTTTCAAATCGCTTACGAGATATTAAAAAGCAACAACATTTCTTTCGAAATTATTCGTCCTTTGGTTTCCAAAACTGCGGCTAAGATAAAATCAGAATTACCGATCAATACACAAACTGGTCCAGCCAAACGAAACGATGCCAACCTCATTAAAAACCATTTGGAATATTTAACTGAGCATTCTGATTACCAAGCGATTTACGATTTAGTAACCAAATCGATTTACAAAAGTCATCAAGGAAAATAAATGGAAAACATTCAATCAAAATTGCGTGCAATTAAAGTCATCATGCTCGATGTAGACGGTGTGTTGACCGATGGAATGGTTACCACATTGCCCGATGGAGATCAAGTTAGAGCCATGAACATTAAAGACGGTTATGCCTTGCAGCACGCCGTTAAAAAGGGCTATCACATTTCAATTATCAGCGGTGGCACTTCAGAAAGCGTTCGCCTGCGCTTAAATGGTTTGGGTATTGAGGACATACATTTGGGGTGCAAAAACAAATTAGTGGTTTTTGAAAACCTGCTGAAAAAACATCAAATCACACCTGCTGAAATTCTCTACATGGGCGATGATTTACCCGATTACACCATCATGCAAAAGGTGGGCTATGCCGCTTGCCCGAAAGATGCAGCCACTGAAATTAAATCAATTGCTACCTATGTTTCCTCATATAAAGGTGGAAAAGGCTGTGTAAGAGATGTTTTAGAACGATTAATGCGTTTACAAAACAATTGGTTTGATGGAGAAAATGCAGAATGGTAAAATTCTAGGACGCAAAAAAGCTGTGGCTTACTATATAAATATTTTTTAGTTAGATTTGTTTTTGAATTTAAACGTTATCAATGACGAATTAATACTTTTTTTGAAGATGGATAAAGAGCAAGAAGGTTCCAAAAGAAGAACCGATGATATTTTTTCAAAATCTCTTAGGGCGGGAAATAGAACCTATTTCTTCGATGTAAAATCAACTAAATCAGACGACTACTACCTTACAATTACAGAAAGTAAACGAAGATTTAACAACGACAACGGAAAGTTTTTCTACGAAAAGCATAAATTATTTCTCTATCCTGAAGATTTTCAGAGTTTCACAGAGTTTTTGAATGAAACCTTAAAGAAAATTGAGGATTTAAGTGATGGGAAAGAAATAATTCCAAGAAGTGAGTTTGATTTAGAACGAGAGAAAATCAAAGCAAGTGAAGAAGTTTCTAAAGAAAATGATTCAAAAGAGGAAACAAAAGAACCTTCTAAAGACAAAGAAACATCGGGAATTTCAAATTTCTCTGATGTGAGTTTTGAAGATTTGGGAAAAGACGATACCACTAGCTAATCGAGCACAAATAAAATATAAAGCCTATTTGAATGGATTCAAATAGGCTTTTTTATGCTTAAACTTGAAAAAGTAAGCTTAAATAAAATCACTGAATCAGCACTTGACTTCTACTAACTGAAGAAACTGAGAAAACACCCAATACTTCTTCTTGAATTTGACCTGCAGCATCAAAGATGTTTGGTCGGATGTTGGCAGGTGGTGTAGAAAACAAGCCACCATTATTAGCTTGTGTAGTCAGTTGCTGTAAAAAATTAAACACTTCTTTATTAATACTCATCAATTCAACACCTGCAACATCTCCTATTTGAAGCGGATCATCGCTGCTAGTAATTGAACCTCTCAGCGGAGTGATGAATACAAAGCCATCGGCACCTTCACCACCAAAAGAAGCATCTTCGGCAAGCACTAAACTAGAGGGTTCAGCAGCATTAATATAAGTGCCATTTTTAAGCCCTCTAATCCAATAAAAATCTTTTCTTCCTGCAAAATCTCTTGCAAAAAACTGTGCAAAATAGCCTTCTTCATTCCCTATAGACTCTTCTTCAAAAGCATAAGTCATGCTATCAATTACAGGTACAGGATTTAAAATTGAAGTAGCAATGTAGTTATCTCCATTGTAGACCAACTCCAAACGATAGTTGAAACCAACACTGTCAATCGCTCCGGCTGTAAGCGGATCATAGCGGTAATTGCCATTTCCATCTGAAGTAAAATTAAAAACTTGTCCGCCTGGCCCAATAACTTTTACATCCGCACCATTGAAAGGCGGTGTTGGAGCATTTGAAAAGAAATTGGCAGTTCGAGTTAAACGAATGGTTTGAATGCTGCTGTCATTCGTCAAAAACCCATCTACCACCAATTGGCTTCTTCCTTCGGTTAAATCAACGTCAATAACATCTTCACAAGCTGAAAAGAGTAGGCTTATGCAGGCAAATAAAATCAAATATGGTTTTCTTACTAGCTTCATCGTTAAAATTTAAAGTTATATGAAACAGCAGGAACAAAATTTCCAATTACGGAAAAGCGAATGGCATTGGTCTCAGCTAAATTATCTTCATTTTGCTCGAAAAAGATGGAAAAGGGATTTCTTCTCGAATACACATTATAAATAGAAAAGACCCATTCAGATTTCCATTTTCTTCCTTCATTTTTCTCAGGTATAAGTGTTGCAGAAATATCCAAACGGTGATAAGCAGGAATTCTAAAATTATTTCTACTGGCATCAATATTATGCGGCAAAACTACCTGTTGAATTTCATAGCGATTGGTTGGAAAAGTTGCCGGAGTTCCCGTTGAATAAACAAAATTGGCAGAAAAACTCCACTTTTTATTCAACTCATAGGAAGAAACAACACTTAAATTATGCGCTCGATCAAACCTGGTTGGGTACCACTCTCCCCTGTTTATTCCATCAACTTTTCTTTCTGAACGAGACAAGGTGTAACTGATCCATCCAGTTAACTTACCTGTGTTTTTCTTGATAAAAAATTCAGCTCCATAGGCTCTTCCATCTCCAGAAAGTAAATCTCCTTCCAATTCTTCATTGAAAAAAATCTGTGCATTGTCGATGTAATCAATTTGGTTTTGAAAATCTTTCACAAATACTTCTGTAGAAAACTCGTATTTATTTTTAGCAAAATTTCTAAAATAACCCACAGCAATCTGATCGGCTTTTTGTGGTTTAAGGTTGTTGGTTGTAGGCAACCAAATATCAACCGGAGTTGATGCAACAGTGTTGGAAATCAGATGTAAATACTGCACCATTCGATTGTAACTACCTTTAATGGAACTATTTTCATCTAAATCATACTTGATAGAAAATCGAGGTTCAAAATTATTATAGCTTTCAATGGTTTCATATTTATCAAACGATTCTTCCTTTACCAAAGGCCGACTAATTCCTGCAGTAGTATCCCCATAAGTTTGCTTAATACCTTCCCCTAGGTAATTAAAAAAGGACCATCGAAATCCATATAACAAGGACAACCTAGCGCCAATTTTCTGTTCGTTTTGCAAGTAAACACCATTTTCGATGGCAAATTTATTCGGTAAACTAATGTCATTTGTTTCATTCAAATTTTGAAAATTCGCCTCTGCAGGTTTGAAATTATAGAATAATGATTGTCCCCCAAATTTTAAAGTATTTTTATTGTCAATATAGTAAGAAAAATCGGGTTTCATGCTGTAGCTGAGAATGCTCGAATTCCAATTAAATCCATCTCCAGTTTCATCGTCTTCAACACCAAATGCGTAATCGTAATCACTGTAAAAACCTGTGAGGTTCATAAACAAACGATCATTGAAAATATGGTTCCAGCGAACAGTAGCAGTTGCGTTTCCCCAATTGAATAAAAAGCCTGAACCGAATACATCTCTTCCAAAGTAACCGGAAATAAACAGCCTGTTTTTATCATTTATTCGATGATTGATTTTTGCCGTTAAGTCATAAAAGTAAAACTTACTCCCAGCCAAATCTTCATTTAAAAATGGCTTGGCAAGTACATCAGCATAAGATCTTCTTCCTGCAATTAAGAAAGAAGTGTTTTCATTTTTAATAGGACCCTCAAGAGATAGCCTGCTAAAAATAGCGCCAACTCCTCCACTACCTGAAAACTTTTTACTGTTCCCCTCTTTCATTCTCACATCGAGAATTGAAGAAAGACGACCGCCGTATTCTGGAGCAATTCCCCCTTTGATGAGTTTCACATTTTTAACCGCATCTGGATTAAAGACAGAGAAAAAACCGAATAAATGCGAAGAATTGTAGACCGGAGCTTCATCGAGTAGCACCAAGTTTTGATCAATTCCACCTCCTCGAACATTAAACCCTGTACTTCCTTCACCTACCGTACTTACACCTGGAAGCAATAAAACGCTTTTAATAACATCCGCTTCACCCAACAAGGCAGGAATTTTTTTAATATCCTTAGCATCAATGGTGTTTACGCTCATTTCAACACTTTTGATGTTGTTTTGAGCACCATCTGCTGAAATTTCAACCTCTTGTAATTCTTGACTCGATAAGCTGAGCTCAACATTAAAAGTTTTGCTTTCAGTTAAATCAATTTCTTTTCGAATTTCTTGATAACCAACAAAAGAAAAGACAAATTCATAAGTTCCTTCTGGAAGTGAAATGGAATAAAAACCATAGACATTGGCACCAACACCAGTGTTTAAAGCTGGAACTGCCACGGTTGCACCTATCAATTCTTCGCCGTTTTCAGCAGCTGTAATTGTTCCACTTAAAGTTACCTTTTTTTGCGCTAAAACATTCAAGGACAAAAAACAAAGGAGAGAAAAAAGAAAGTTTTTCATTTTTTTAAATTCGCGGCAAAAATAAGGATTGAAAACAGTTTAATTGTTGAAGTAATCAAACCTTTATGTCTTAATAATGTTTAAAATATATTAGGATTTCAAAGCCCTATCAATTTGACGTTTGGCGTCTTTTGCTTTGAGTGATTCTCGTTTGTCTTGCATTTTCTTTCCCTTTGCAAGTGCAATTAAGAGTTTTGCGAAGCCTTTTTCGTTCACATAAAGTTTAATAGGAACAATGGTTAGCCCAACATCCTTCTTTTTATTGGAAAGCTTTTCCAATTCTCTAGCATGCAAGAGCAATTTTCGATGGCGTTTTGGCTCATGGTTGGTAAAACTTGCATCTTCGTAAGGAGTAATGTCGATATTAAAAACAAATAACTCTCCATTTTTAAAGGCACAATACCCTTCTTTAATGCTTGCCTTTCCCGCTCTGATAGATTTGATCTCAGTGCCTTTTAGCTGCATTCCTGCCTCAATAGTATCTAAAAATTCATACTGAAATGAAGCTTTCTTGTTTTTAATGACAATGCTCTTGCTAAACTTTGAGTTCATGTTACAAATTTAGAGATAGCCGATTACAAGAACTAATTAATTGTTTGCATTTCATTTTTAAATTGCAATTCAAACAATTTCTTATACTGCCCATTCTGAGCCAATAATTCTTGATGGTTTCCTTGCTCAATGATTTCCCCTTTTTCCAATACTATGATTTTATCCGCCTTTTGAATCGTAGATAAACGGTGGGCAATAACAATGGAAGTTCTATTTTCTGTAAGCACATCAATGGCATTTTGAATCAACAATTCAGATTCTGTGTCGATGGAAGAAGTTGCTTCATCCAAAATTAAAATGCTCGGCTGGTGCACATAAGCACGAATAAAAGCAATTAATTGCCGCTGCCCGACAGATAGCATTCCCCCTCGTTCTTTCACATCGTAGTGATAAGCTCCAGGCAATTTTGAAATAAAATCATGTGCTTTCACCTTTTTGGAAGCTGCTATTACCGCTTCTTCAGAAATCTCAGGATTATTTAAAGTAATGTTATTGTAAATGGTATCTGAAAAAAGAAAAACATCTTGCAGCACAACTGCCATTTTCTCCCGCAGCCCTTTTAATTCATAGTCTCTAAGCTGCACGCCATCAATGAGAATTTCTCCTTTTTGAAATTCATAAAAACGTCCCAATAAATTTATAGTAGAAGTTTTTCCCGATCCTGTAGCGCCAACAAAAGCAACTGTTTCACCTTGTTTTACAGAAAAATTGATGTTTTTCAACACATAATCTTCATCCTCATAAGCAAACCACACATTTTTAAACTCAATTATTCCGTCTAGTTTGTCTTTTACAAAAGTTCCTTTGTTTTCAATAAAAGCTTCGGTATCTAACACTTTAAAAACCCGTTCAGAACTCACCATTCCCATTTGTAAATCGTTAAATCGTTCAGCCAATTGTCGAATTGGACGGTACAACATATAGATGTATAAAATAAATGCCATTAAACTTCCCAAAGTAGTGTAGCCTGCAATTACTCCTTTTGTGCCCCACCAAACCAAGAGTGCTATGGAAGCTGCCGAAAGCATTTCCACTACCGGAAAAAAAATGGAATAAGCCCAAACAGTTCTAATGTGTGCATTGCGGTGCAATTTATTCATCTGCTCAAAATGGCTCATTTCAACTTCCTCTCTGTTAAAGATTTGTATGATTTTCATGCCAGTTACTCGTTCTTGAACAAAGGCGTTTAGTCGAGAAACTTGAGTTCTAACTTGTTGAAAAGCTTTTTTAATGATTTTCTTAAAAACAGAAGTTGTAATAATCAACAGTGGTATTGGAATCAAACTAATAAGGGTCAAACGCCAATCGGTGTAAAGCATAAAAGCGATGACGGCAATCAATTTCAAAATATCTCCAAAAATGACTAAAATGCCTTGTGAGAAGATGTTGGAAATGGTTTCAATGTCTGAAACAGCCCGAGTAACCAAAGTTCCAATTGCCGTTCGATCAAAATATTTAAGCCGAAATGAAATAACCCGCTCGTAAAGTTGAACCCTTAAATCTTTGATAATTGTTTGTCCCAACCAATTCGCCATATAGGTTTGATAAAACTGAATAACAGCTTCAACCACCAAAAGCACCATTAAAATAAGTGTTAGGTTTAGCACGCCTTCAGCATTTCCCGCTGCTACTTCTTCATCTACAATTACCTGTATTAACTTGGGACGAATGGGAGTGAGAATTGCCAATAAAACAACTAGAAAACCAGTGATGTAAAAGGTCTTTTTATAAGGATTTACATACCTTAAAACCCTTTTATAAAGGGATGTATCCCATGCTTTACCACTCGTTTCGCTCATGGGTGCAAAGATATTTAAATAAAACGGCTCTCAGAATATTCAATGTGGCTTAAAAATAATCCTTTTGCAGGGACAGAAGTTCCGGCATTTGAGCGGTCTTTGGAGGCAATTAAATCAGTAATACTTTCTACCGATCTTTTGCCCTCTCCTACTTCTAGCAGGGTTCCAACTATGGCTCTCACCATGTTTCTCAAAAATCGATTGGCAGTAATCTCAAAAGCCAAAACTCCTTCACTCAATGCCCAACTGGCATGAATTATTTCGCAATCGTTGGTATGTGTTTGCGTGTGAGCTTTGCTGAAACAAGAAAAATCTTTTGTACCAATCAAGTGCAGTGCAGCTTGATTCATTTTCTCAATATCCGGTTGATTTTTAAGGTAGTAGGAGAATTCTTTGACAAAGGGATCTTTTAAAAAATTGATTTGATAATGATAGGTACGACTGACTGCATCAAATCTTGCGTGAAAATCAGCTACCGTTTCTCGAATATCGAATATAGCAATGTCTTCATCCAAGACCCCATTCAATTTGTGAAGAAATAAGTCCAAATCATCAATTTTTGCAGCATCGAAATGAGCAATCATTTCAGTTGCATGCACACCTGCATCTGTTCTTCCAGCTCCTGTTAGTTCAATATCAGTTTGTAAAATTAATTTCAGTACTGCTTGAATTTCAGCCTGAATACTCTTCGCATTGTCTTGCACTTGCCATCCATGAAAATTGGTTCCTTTGAACCTTATAAATAAAGCGTATCGTTTCATCAAAATTCTATTAAGCGGTTGATGTGTTGTTCAATTAGTTTTTTTGTTTCCAAGTTATTGATTTCATTGCCTTCTAAAAAAGAATTCATCTTAGAAATAGGCAATTTTTGAGGCATCACATTCACTTGCAAGTGATGTAAAATATCGGTTAAATGATCCATTCCCCTTAAGTTCCCTGCCCTACCTGATGAAACTCCGATTAAAGCAGCCTTTTTTCCTTTAAAATACTGGGGATGAATAGCGTCGATAAACAATTTGAGAATCCCGGGCATGCTGCCATTGTATTCGGGAACGATAAACAATAGTTTTTTGGCAGGAACAAAAATATCTTTCGCCAAAACATTAAAATCAGATGTCTCGTATTCATAAACCGATTTTAAAGACAGTAGGTCGGGAATTTCAGCCAATGAAAATAGTCGGTGCTCAAAATTTAGGTGCTCCAAAAATTTTTTACAATAAACTGAATAAGAATATGTTAAATTTTCTTTTCGATTACTAGCTGATATTATTGTTACCATTTTCCTATTAACAAAATTTTGTTTAAAAAGATGCCAAAAAAATGAAATTTCAAGGCATTAAACAACTACTTTTAAAAAAGTAATGCAAATTTATTCTTGCAAAGAAACCTATTTAATTTAAACCATAAAATAACATGAAAATCACCTACTTCGGACATTCATGTTTCGGAATAGTAAGCAAACAATTCAGTCTTTTGTTCGACCCTTTTATTCAATATAACGATTTAGCAAAGGGGATTGATGTGGCTAAAATAGTTTGTTCACATATGTTGATAAGTCATGGGCATGAAGATCATGTTGCCGACGCTATGCAAATTGCTAAAAACAATGATTCATTGCTGATTTCGAATTATGAAATCATTGAATGGTTCAAGAAAAATGGCTATGATAAAGGGCATGGAATGAATTTAGGAGGAAAATACCGCTTCGAGTTTGGAACAGTGAAATACGTAAATGCCATTCATTCTTCTGTTTTACCAGATGGCACCTATGGTGGCAACCCAGGTGGTTTTTGCTTAAATTTTGATGAAAAAAAATTCTACTATGCAGGTGATACAGCGTTGTATTCGGACATGAAATTAATCGCAGAATTGGAGCAACCAGAATTTGCTTTTCTGCCTATTGGCGATAACTTCACAATGGGAGTCGACGATGCTATTATTGCTGCAAAATACCTCAATTGTTCAAAAATTATAGGCATGCATTACGATACCTTTCCGCCAATAAAAATCAATCAACAAGAAGCTATTGAGAAATTTAAAACAGCTGGAAAAGAGTTAATTTTAATTAACATTGGTTCATCCATTGAATTGTAAAGAAAATTAAGAGAGAAATTATGGGAAAAATTATAGCAATTGCAAATCAAAAAGGTGGAGTAGGAAAAACAACTACTGCCATTAACCTTGCTGCGGCTTTGGGAGTTTTAGAACGAAAAGTACTCTTGGTAGATGCAGATCCTCAAGCAAATGCTACTTCAGGTGTTGGAATTGATCCAAAAAATGTAAAAACAAGTATTTACGAATGCATCATCAATGAAATTGAGCCAAAAGACATCATTTTAGAAACCAAGTCGCCAAACTTGGATTTATTGCCTGCACACATTGATTTAGTAGGTGCTGAAATTGAAATGATCAATTTACCTCGCCGAGAAAAAATGATGCGTTTGGCGCTGAACAAAATCAAAAACGATTACGACTTTATTCTCATCGATTGCTCTCCATCTTTGGGTTTAATTACCCTAAATGCACTTAGTGCCGCCGATTCTGTTATTGTTCCCATCCAATGCGAGTACTTTGCATTAGAAGGTTTAGGAAAATTATTGAATACTATCAAAATTGTACAATCAAGACTCAATCCTGAATTGAGCATTGAAGGCTTATTACTAACCATGTACGACTTGCGCTTGCGCCTTTCCAATCAAGTGGTTGAAGAAGTAAAAACACATTTCCAACAAATGGTTTTCGATACAATTATTCAACGAAACACTCGTTTAGGAGAAGCTCCAAGTCATGGCGAAACAATTCTTATGCACGATGCAAGTTGTAAAGGAGCCATAAATTACCTTAATTTAGCAAGAGAAATTCTTCAGAAAAACGAGATGACTCGTATGAAAGAAGATGAAAAAGTAATCAAATTAGAAGAATGACAAAACGACCGGCATTAGGGAGAGGATTAAGCGCTTTACTTGAGGACAACGATAAAAATTCAAGCTCGAAAGAGGACGAATCAGGGATTCCAAAATCAGTAGGATCTACCTCTGAAATTGAGATAAGCAAAATCCAAGCGAACCCATTTCAACCAAGAACAAAATTTGAAGCAGAAGCTTTAGAAGAATTGGCTCAGTCTATTAGAGAATTGGGCATTATTCAACCTGTTAGCGTTAGAAAAATGGGTTATGACAATTACCAGTTGATTTCAGGTGAACGAAGGTTCAGAGCATCTCAAATGGCAGGATTGACAAGAATTCCAGCTTATATTCGTGTAGCCAACGACCAAAGTATGCTCGAAATGGCATTGGTTGAAAACATTCAGCGCTCTGAACTAGACGCCATGGAAGTCGCATTTTCATACCAGCGCTTGATTGAAGAATGCAGTCTTACCCAAGAAGAATTGAGTAAACGAGTTGGAAAAAAGCGCTCCACAATAGCCAATTATTTGAGGTTGATTAAACTTCCCGCAATTATTCAAGACGGAATTAGAAACAATAAAATCAGCATGGGGCATGCCCGCTCATTAATTAACATTGATGATCCCGAGACGCAGATTAAGTTGTATGAGCAAATTATTGAAGAAACACTCTCTGTAAGGAAAGTGGAAGAACTTGTCAAAGAAAGTAAAACCGGTGCGCCAAAGCGAAAGTCAAATCCTGTATTGCCCCTCTCTTTGGTTGACAAAAAAATCAAAAGGAGTTTGTCTGAAAAGCTAAAAGTAAATGTTGGCTTTCAGCGAAACGATGTTGACAAAGGAAAAATAATTGTTCCTTTCAATTCAGAAAAAGAGTTAGAAACTATTCTTAAAATCATCAACCGATCGCGTTGATAATGAAACGCCAACTACTTTTATTTTTTTTTATCGCCTTCGTTTACCAATCGAGTTTATTTGCTCAACGGGGAGACACCGCTGTGGTGAAAGAAACTGTTGTGGCTAAAGATACAGTTGTGGTGAAAGATGAAACACTCCTTAAACATTCACCCAAAAAAGCTACGTATTTTTCTTTAGTACTTCCAGGATTGGGACAAGCTTACAACAAAAAATACTGGAAAATCCCTTTGGTTTATGCCATTATTGGTGTGCCGCTAGTATTGGGATTAGATCAACAAAGTCAGTTTAAAGAATTTAGAGATGCGCTTGGCAGCAGGTTAGATGATGACCCAGCAACAATTGACAATAAATATGATGGCGTCTATACTGATCAAAACATGCGCTCCTTAATTGATTTTCACCGTAAAAACCGTGATTTATTTTTAATATTATCTGTTGTTGGATACGCGATAAACGTGGTAGATGCCACAGTAGATGCGCATCTTTTCTACTTCGACGTTAGCGATGATTTATCGGCTACCTTTAAACCAAGTGTACAAGTTTTTGGTCCACAACAAACGCTTGTTCCATCCTTTAATCTTTCCTTAAAGTTTACAAAAAAGCAACCAAGGCTAATTAATTATTAATGTAATTGGCTTTTTTAAAATACTTTTGATCAGAATTAACTAAAATCATGAAAATAGCATTATTGGGATACGGTAAAATGGGTAAAGCTATCGAGGCAATTGCTGTAAATAGAAAGCATGAAATCTGTTTAAAAATTGACTCAAGCAATGCGAAGGAATTGAATGCTGAAACACTCAAAGAAGCTGATGTGGCCATTGAATTTTCACGACCAGATGTTGCATTGAAAAACATCTCGACTTGTTTGGAGAACAACATTCCTATAGTTGTTGGCACCACGGGTTGGTATGAGAAATATTCTGAAATTAAAGAACAGTTTGAAGCGCAAAAAGGAGCCTTATTAACAGCAACTAACTTTAGTATTGGAGTGAATCTCTTTTTTGAGTTGAATAAGAAATTGGCACAATTGATGAGTCCTATTTCAGATTACAAAGCACGTATTACAGAAGTTCATCACACCGAAAAGCTTGACAGCCCAAGTGGGACAGCCATATCATTAGCTGAGCAAATTATCGACAATCATGCTACTTATTCAGCTTGGAAAAATGAAGGGAGCAATCAAGCAAGTGATTTGGTGATTGAATCTATTAGAGAACACGATGTTAAAGGCACACATGAAATTGTTTACGAATCGGCAATTGACCGAATTAGCATTGAACATTTTGCCAAAAACAGAGAAGGATTTGCTTTAGGAGCAGTTATTGCTGCTGAATTTTTAAAAAATAACACCGGTGTCTTTACCATGAAAGACGTCTTAAACTTATAACAGTATGTTTCTTCCAACTCTTCTGATTGTTCTTTATTTCCTCCTTTCTCACATTGGTTTATTTCTGTTGTTTAAAAAAGCGGGAATAGAAGGATGGAAAGCATTGGTTCCCTTTTATGGAACTTACGTTGCTATCAAACAAATCCAACGGCCTTTATGGTGGATGATTATTTACTACATTCCATTTTTGGGTTTTATAGTTTGGGTGGGGATTATTGTAGAGCTTTTAAAACAATTTAAAATCCTCGATTTTTGGCAACATGCTTTAGCAGTGATCTTTACTCCATTTTATTTGACATATGTTGGATTAAGTGCAGAACACCAGTACGCAGGACCTGAGTTTGTTAAGAGCTATCAAAAATCAAAAATTAGAGAATGGGCTGATGCGATTTCATTTGCAGTTATTGCAGCAACATTGATCAGAGCAATTTACTTGGAAGCCTTTACCATTCCTACTTCTTCCATGGAAAAATCATTGATGGTTGGTGACTTTTTATTTGTGAGTAAATTGAGTTATGGAAGTAGAATTCCCAACACACCGATCTTTTTTCCTTTCGCCCATCACACGATGTGGTTTACTGAAGGTGTAAAATCCTATTCAGAGCTAATCAAATTGCCCTATGCTCGTCTTCCAAAAATGCAAAATGTAAAACGCAATGAATCGGTAGTTTTTAACTTCCCTGCCGGTGATACAGTAGTCATTCAGCATCAAAATAGAACTTACTATCAAATGGTACGCGATAATGGAAGGGCCATGCTTTGGAAGCAATTTGACGTGGTCGATCGTCCGGTAGATAAACGCGAAAATTACATTAAACGCTGTGTTGCCTTGCCAGGAGATGTGATCAAAATAAAAGATGCCGATTTATATGTCAACAATGAATTAGCTTTCCGACCTGAAGGTATTCAGTTCAGTTATTTGGTGCAAACCAATGGGCAAGGATTTAATCAAAAAGCATTGTTGGATAAAGACATTACTGAGATGAGTCGCACCAACATGGAAAATGTATACGAAGTAAATCTTACTGATGCTAATTTAGAGTACATCAAATCTTTACCTCAAGTAAAGCGGGTGGAAAAAGCAAGTAAATCTTTAGGATTTTATGATGATGGACGATATACCAACAACCCAATTTTTCCAAATACCGATACAACTTCGTGGACAGAAGATAATTTTGGTCCACTTGAAATACCCTATAAAGGCCAGACTGTGAATTTAACCTTGGAGAACCTTCCAATTTATGATCGTATTATTCGGGTTTATGAAGGCAATACCTTGGAAGTGAAAGGAAATGAGATATACATTAACGGTGAAGTAACAAACAAGTACAGCATTCAAATGGATTATTATTGGATGATGGGTGACAATCGTCATAACTCACAAGACAGTCGTTTTTGGGGATTTGTACCTGAAGACCATATTGTTGGTAAGGCAGTTTTTATTTGGCTCTCGTTAGATCCCAATAAATCTTGGTTTGGTAAAATCAGGTGGAATCGTTTATTTTCCTTGATTCACGATGATTCTGAAGCTTACCAAGAACGCAAAGAAATCAACTAAATTTGAACAAATTCGCTTGCAAAATCTTTATTTTGCAAATGATAACGACTATGGCAGAACAAGTAATCCCTTACAAAGAGAAAGACAGTAGCAAAAAAGAACAGGTTGCAGAAATGTTTGACAACATTTCACAGCGCTATGATTTCTTAAATCACTTGCTATCAATGGGCATCGATAAGTTGTGGCGAAAAAGAGCTGTTAAACTCCTAAGAGCAGATCAACCAAAAGTGATTTTAGACGTTGCCACAGGTACTGGAGATTTTGCATTTGAAGCACTTTCTTTGAATGCTGATAAAATCTACGGTATTGACATTAGCAGAGGGATGTTGGAAAAAGGCATGGAAAAAGTGAGGGACAGAAAAAAAGAAGCTATCATCGATTTGAAATACGGAGATTCTGAAGAAATTCCCTTTGAAGACAATACTTTCGATGCGATTACCGTTGCATTTGGAGTTAGAAATTTTGAGAATTTGGAAAAGGGATTGAAGGAAATGAAGCGTGTTTTAAAACCCAATGGAAAGTTGGTGGTATTGGAGTTTTCCAAGCCAAAAGCTTTTCCAGTAAAGCAACTTTACAATTTTTACTTCAACAGCATCTTACCACGAATTGGAAAAATGGTGTCGAAAGATGCTTCTGCATATACCTATTTACCCGAATCAGTGAATGCCTTTCCTGAAGGAAAAGCATTTGAAGCCATTTTAGAAAAAGTTGGTTACAGTGTTTTAAAAACTAAACCGCAATTTTTTGGAATTGCTTCAATCTATTTTGCAGCTAACTAATTCAGCCATTTTGATAAAACGATTCACATTTATTCTTTTACTTTTTTTTGTTGGATCTGAAATTCAAGCCCAAAATTTGATTTCCCAAAACTTACAGCGTTTTGATAATCGAAAAATTCATTTTGGCTTTTCTTTAGGATTAAATAGTGGCGGTTTTGCGCTTCAAAGAAAACCCAATTTATCAGCCAACGATTCATTAGGTAGTTTAAACGTAATCAACCAAGGTGGTTTTAGCTTAGGAATTGTTAGCGATTACCACATTCATCCATTTTTTAATGTGCGCTTTTTACCAACTTTGGTTTTTGGTCAACGCAACATGGAATACAAATTCATAAATTCTCGAGGACCTTCCACTAGCAAAATAGTTACTGTAGAATCAACTTATTTAGATTTTCCAATTCTCTTTAAATACCGCTCCATGCGACTCAATAACTTTGCCGCCTATTTCATTGGAGGAGTTAAATATTCTGTCGATTTAGCGTCAAATGAAGATGTTTTAAACGAATCAATTAATGAATCGATAATTAAGCTTAAACAAAATACCACTTCAGCAGAAGTAGGTGTTGGAACTGATTTCTTTCTCCCCTATTTTAAATTTGCCATCGAACTTAAAATGTCTTACGGACTACAAAATGTCATGATTCGTGACAATACGGAATTATCAAATCCTGTAGAGCAAATAGTTCCTAAAATGTTCTTTATTACCTTTCTTTTCGAAGGATAATTTAGCTAAATTCATTAGTTTTGGTTGAAGTAATAAAACCAACTCATGAAGAACATACTCCTACCACTCGAATTAGAAAATCCAAAAAAGGATGAAATGCTTGTTGCAACGGCCATCGAATACGCCTTGCCTTTCAATGCCAAGTGTTGGTTGGTTCATGTAGTGCCACCTGAGCCCGATTTTATTGGCTACGATGTAGGTCCGCAATACATTCGAGATCAATTGGCAGAAAACTTAAGAGAAGACCATAAGAAAATTCAAGCCATTGCCAATCAACTTAAAACTAAAGGCCTTGATGCTGAAGGATTGCTTATTCAAGGAGCTACAGTAGAAATGATTGAAAGAGAAATAGAAAAGCTTAACATCGATTTACTAATTATTGCCAACAGGAAATACGGATTCACAGACATACTTTTTAAGGGGAGTTTTAGAAATGAACTCATAGAATCACATAAAGTTCCCATTTTATTAGTGCCATTTCATGAAGTCTAAAGTTTTCAGCTTTATTCTGCTTTTCAGTTTTCTAGTATCTCAGTCTAATGCACAAAAAACTCAACTCACCTACTTAGCTCTCGGCGATTCATATACCATTGGAGAAGCGGTTGCTGAAAATGAACGATGGCCCAATCAATTAGCTGATTCACTAAGAAAGAGAGGTTTTGTTGTTGAAAAACCAAAAATCATTGCTAAAACAGGTTGGCGAAGCGATAATTTGATTGATGCAATCCATAATAATGATCCTACTGAAAAATATGATTTGGTTTCAATTTTAATTGGTGTCAATAACCAATACCAAGAAAAGTCGCTTGAAGTTTTCAAAAATGACTTGGAAGTATTAATAAAGTTAGCGATTAAATATTCCAAAAATGGAAGAGAAGGTATTTTTGCATTGAGTATTCCTGATTATGGCGTTACTCCGTTTGCTTCTGCTAAAAATCCTGAGAAAATTTCAGAGGAAATTGAAGCTTACAATAATGCTTCTCAAGCCATTTTTGAAAAAAACGGAATTCATTTTTTTGACATTTGTCCAATCTCAAAAGAAGCAAAAGACTCCCCTGAGTTATTAGCAAAAGACCAATTGCATCCTAGTGGATTAATGTATCAAAAATGGGTTAGTTATTTATTTCAGAAGAATATTTTATATTTAGACGCACTAAAACGCTGAAGCAATGAAAAATATCTCTGCCTTACTCTTACTTATTTCACTAGCTATTAACGGAATCAGTCAGAATCATAACAAACAAGTTTACTTTCACTTTACTGTCAAAAATGCAACGTCTGACAGCATAATGATTAAGGATATAAATTATCTCTCAACTAAACATATTCTACTCAATAATGGCATCGAGGACACCTCATTCTTATTGACTGAAAAATTTTATTACTTTGGAAATGAAAACTATAGACTTAAGGTTTTTCTAAGTCCTGGCGACAGTTTATGGATTTCTTTAGATGAAAAAAATGTTGATAGCAGCATTGTAATTACAGGAAACAGAGCTGAGTTCGATAGCTATTGGATAGAAAAAAATGCATTAGATCTGTCAATAATCAAACAGCGATTTGTGCTTTTAGATGAAAACGTATTTTTAACAAAAGTTGATTCGGCTAAAGAAGTTAGACTTGATTTGTTTGAAAAGTACAGTCCACATTTTAGCCAAAAAGAAAAAGAACTGGCAATAGAACAAATTAAATATCAAGCCATATACGATTTGGCAACTTACCAAGGTTTACATCGCTTTTATACTAAAAATGACACCTTTAAAGTCAGTGAAAACTATCCAGATCCTTTAAAAGATGTTGATAGCAACAATGAATTAGCAGCAAACCATTATGAATACCTTAACACTTTAACCAAAATGGTTTATACAGAAGGTAGTAAAAGAATCAGAGGAGGAGACACACTTGATAGAAACTTAATCCATGTTCAAGCCATTGATTCAATCATTTCAAATAAAAAAGTAAAATCTGAAATGACCTACATGCTAATCAATAGGAATATCACCAAAAGTAAAAACCCAAAAGAGCTCATTGAGATTGCGCGCAATTCAATCACAGATTCATTACAATTGAGTTCACTTGAGGAAAAATATAAGAATGTCGTCCTAACTAAAGTAGGAAATCCCTCACCAAGTTTCACATTCAAAAATATTGATGGCGAAGAAGTTTCTTTAGAGGATTTCAAAGGTTCTGTTGTCTACATTGATATTTGGGCTACCTGGTGCGCGCCCTGCATTGCTGAAATTCCCAACCTTGAAAAATTACAAGATACCCTAGAGGGCAAAGCAGTAGTATTTGTGAGTATAAGCTATTCTGACAATCACGAGCGGTGGAAAAAGATGGTGGATGCTAAAAATTTAGGTGGAGTGCAATTATTTAGTGAAGACAGCAATGATTCATTTTTTGATAATTACAGTGTTTCTGGTATTCCTCGTTTCATTTTATTGGACCAAAATTTAAAAATTATTGCTGCAAATGCAGACCGACCTTCTAATCCAAACTTGCAAAAACAGATAGAGGAACTGCTTGAAAAATAACAACTTATTGCGTTTCAATTCCTTGCAAAAATCAAACTTGACTTTTTGAGTTATTTTGCTTAGTTTCGCAAAACTTATGCGTCATAGCAAAACCGTAGCATTTTATACATTAGGCTGTAAGCTCAATTTTTCTGAAACTTCAAGTATAGCAAGAATTTTTGAAGAAGAGGGGTATGCGCGCGTGGATTTTAAAGAAGGTGCTGATATTGTGATCATCAACACTTGCTCTGTAACCGAACAAGCAGATAAGAAATGTCGCCAAATTGTGAAACAAGCACGCAACCTTTCTGAAGATTCTTTTATTGCTGTGATTGGATGCTATGCCCAATTAAAGCCTGCGGAAATTGCAAAAATTGATGGTGTAAACATAGTTTTAGGTGCTTCAGAAAAATTTAATTTGTTGGAGCATGTTCAAAATTGGAACAAGCATTTGGATGAAACCAAAGTTTTGGCTAGCGAAATAAAAAACGTAAAAGACTTTATTCCCTCCTATTCTATTGGTGATCGAACTAGAAGTTTTCTAAAAGTACAAGATGGTTGCGACTATTTTTGTTCTTTTTGCACGATTCCTCTAGCTAGAGGAAGAAGCAGAAGTAATTCGGTAGAAGCAACAGTTGAACAAGCAAGAGAAATAGCCCAAACAAACGTAAAAGAAGTTGTCTTAACGGGAGTAAACATTGGTGATTTTGGCAAAGGAAGCGATGAGAATTTTTTTGATTTAATTCAAGCACTGGACGAGGTTAAAGGCATTGAGCGATACAGAATTTCTTCCATCGAACCCAATTTATTAAGCGATGAAATCATTGAATTTGTAGCTAAGTCTAAACGATTTGCTCCTCACTTTCATATTCCATTACAATCTGGTTCAGATAAGGTTTTAGAAGCTATGAGAAGGCGCTATAAAAAAGCACTTTACTCAGAAAGAGTAGCAAAAATTAAATCTTTGATGCCGCATGCTTGCGTCGGAGTTGATGTTATTGTAGGTTACCCAGGAGAAAGTCACGAAGACTTCCTAGAAACCTACAATTACTTGAATGAATTAAACATTTCCTACCTTCACGTTTTCACCTATTCTGAAAGAAACAATACGGTTGCTATTCGAAAAGAAGAGGGAGTTGTTCCCATGAACGAAAGAAGAGAAAGAAGCAAACAATTGCAAAGCTTGTCAGAAAAAAAAAGAAGGTATTTTTACGAAACTCAACTCAATCAAGCTTCGACTGTTTTATTTGAAGCAGCCGAGCAAAACGGTGAAATGTATGGTTTCACTGAAAACTATTTAAAAATAAAAGCAATTTATCACCCGGAATGGATCAATACTTTCCAGCCGGTTATACCAAATAAAATTAATGCTGATGGCACTGTAAACGCCGAAGTATTAATTATAAACAATCAGCCTGAATTGGCCTATTAAAAAGTGTAATTATGGGAAGACCCTCCACAAAACCAAAGAAATTAAAAGACGGATTTTACTTAGAAGTAAAAAACCAAGGTGCTAAAAGCGGAATTAAAATCCGAAGAGATACGTATGAAGAAATGATGCTTGCAAAAAAGAATTTCGAAAGAACTAAAGAAGTTAAAATTCTTGGAGAAGTAATCGATGATAGCTTTGTAAACGATAAAAAGAAGAAAAGAAAATCAAAAAAGGACCCTGAAGCAACAAATGATTGATTATAAAATCGCTTATCTGATTGAGAAAATTTCTTTTAAAGGGTTTGATTTGACGTAAGTATTAAACTTCATCCCAACTTATTTTCACTCCAGGTGTTATGGGCTTACCAATACAAGTAAGCACGTAACCCTCATTGATTTCATCATCACCTAAGCCGAAATTGTTTTCCATTTCAACTTCACCGCTCAGTAATTTCGCTTTGCAGGTAGTACAAACACCAGATTGGCAAGAAAAAGGTGGATCAATTCCAGCTCTTGAAGCTGCATCCAAGATAAATTCACCATCTTGCACACTAATTGCATGTTCTGTATCATCAATCACAACTACGATGTCTTCAGTTGCGCCACTTGCTACCACATTGCTTTCTTGTTTCTCTTGTTTTGGACTTGCAAAGTATTCAATATTTACATTAGAACTTGGTATCGCTGCTTTCTCCAAACCTAATTTCACTGCTTGAATCATTGACTCAGGACCGCAAATAAAGTATGCGGCATTATTTGCTTCAGCACCTAAGGTTTTTACCAAACTCTGTGTGCGATCAAGGTCTAAACGCTCTCCATTACTACTCAAAAAATGTTGCACTAAAAAGCGACCTGAATATTCTTCACTTAACTTAGCTAAAACATCTTTAAAAATTATCTCCTCTTCATTTCTATTTCCATAAAACAAGTGAACCAATTGCTTACTAGAAACTAATGCTTCCTTTAAGATAGAAAAAATTGGTGTAATCCCACTTCCTGCAGCAAAAAGTACCAAAGGGTTTGTAGTGTCTTTCACAACAAAACCACCTTGTGGTGGCATTACTTCCAAAATATCGCCCTCTTTTAATTCACGCAGTAAGAAAGTTGACATTTTTCCACCCTCTAGCTGTTTTGAAGAAATTTGAATTTCAGCATCTATTGATGGTGCAGAAGAAATTGAATAAGATCTTCTCACTTCCTCACCATTCATGGTTTTACGAATGGTTAAATACTGACCTGCTTTGTATTTAAAAGATTCCTTGAGCGCTTCGGGAATAGCAAAAACTATAGAAACGGTTTTTTCGGTTTCTTTAATGATTTGTTTGACGTTCAAAGAGTGAAATTGGATTGCCATAATTTAGAAATATCTTTTAAAATTTCAGTTAATTAGTTCTTCAATGCTTTTAATAACCGCTCGATTAATTTGTTGTTCGAGAGCCTCGGTAGAATTCTTAATAAAGTCTCTGCCCGTAATTTTTTCATAAAGTTCGATGTAACGCTCGGATACTTGTTGAATAAAATCCTCAGGCATTTCGGGCATTTGCTGTCCTTCTTTGCCTTGGAAATTGTGTTGAATCAACCATTCTCGAACAAACTCCTTGCTTAATTGCAACTGTTTTTCGCCCCGATTTTGTCGTTCTTGAAAACCCTTTTTATAGAAATAACGAGAAGAATCAGGTGTGTGGATTTCATCAATAAGGTAAATGGTTTCCTCGATTTTTCCGAATTCATACTTGGTATCCACCAAAATCAAATCTTGCTTAGCTGCCATTTCAGTTCCTCGCTGAAACAAGGCTAGTGCATACTTTTCTAATTGTACATAATCATGTTCAGCAACAATTCCTTGAGCAATGATTTCTTCTCTGCTAATGTCTTCGTCATGACCTTCGCTAGCTTTTGTCGTTGGTGTAATGATCGGTTGTGGAAAAGGATCATTTTGTTTCAATCCTTCAGGAAGTTTCACACCACAAAGCATTCGCTTTCCTGCTGAATATTCGC
>TARA_R110002096_G_scaffold126532_4_pt1 | contig 22556 bp, 24 predicted proteins | sample TARA_R110002096 | Tara Oceans TARA_R110002096 (sample SAMEA4397295) | marine metagenome | biome: Polar Biome; feature: [DCM] deep chlorophyll maximum layer (ENVO:01000326); material: water (ENVO:00002006), including particulate matter (ENVO:01000060) such as... | depth 35 m
ATTTAAATTTTAATTAGTTTTTTTGAATTCAAATAACCTTTTGGGCTTTGTATTTGCAGTTGATACATAGCATTTGGGTAGTTGGAAAAATCGATTTGAAACTGGATATATCCTGTTTGGCTAGTAACTTTTTCGGCAATTATCTGTTTTCCTTTTAAATCTGTTATTTGGATTGTAAACTCACCTATTTCGTCTGTTGTCAACTCCACGGTTAGTAAATTACCTTTAGGATTTGGGTATGCCTTAATATTTAATCTTGAATCTTTTGCTTCTGGCCTCGACTTATTAATTTGATTTTCAATCCAAAATAATTGCTCAAAATTTCTTTTCCAACTTTGCAACTTCTTTTAACTATGTGAATTGAAAAGGAATCCTGCTGAGCATTTTGTAGTCCAATGACTAAAAAAGATTGCCGTCTTAAATTTTCTATCCTAGTTGATCTCTTAAAACCTCGATCACTTTATCAATTTCGGCAAGATTGCTATCCTTTCCAAAGGAAAACCTTAGCACCGGCCATGTTGCATCAGGGTAAAGTGCTGAAATCACGTGGGAGCCCTGTAAACTGCCGGAAGAACATGCACTTCCTCCTGAGGCAGCAATACCTTTTAAATCCAAGGTGAAAAGCAACATGTCATTTTTTAATGTTGGAAAACTTAAGCTTAAAATTTTGTTCAAACTATGATCTAAATCCCCACTAGCTCCATTAAAAAATACCTTGTCTCCAAAATTCTCATTTAGCTTTTCTATCATATAGGATTTAAGGGTCCTTAAATGCTGATTCTCATTTTCTAAATTTTCAAGCTTTAATTGTAAAGCCTTGTGCATGCCTCCTATCCCTAAAATATTTTCGGTTCCGCCGCGTAAATTGCGCTCCTGTGCACCGCCATTTATTAAGGCCCCAGTCTTCACCGAATTCTTAACATACATAAAACCCACTCCTTTTGGACCATAAAATTTATGCGCGGAAACGCTCAAAAAATCAATATCTAACTCAGATAGATCAATAGGTATTTGGCCCACACTTTGAACCGTGTCTGAATGAAAATAAGCATTGTTTCTACGGCAGATTTCCGATACTTTTTGAAGATCAATGATATTTCCAATCTCATTATTGGCATGCATCAAAGAGACAAGGGTTTTCTTAGGTTTTGCCAATAATTCTTCAAGATGCTCCAAATTGGGATCTCCATTAGGATGTAGGTTTACATAGTCTAATTCAATCCCATAATTTTTTTGAATAGCCTCTGCAGCATGCAAAATAGCATGATGCTCAATTTTCGAAAGAACAATCCTTTCTACTCCCAAATCCCGAACCGACAAAAGAAGTGCTGCATTGTCTGCCTCCGTACCTCCGGAGGTGAAAACAATTTCAGAGCTCGAGCAATGAAAACTGGAGGCAATAAACTTTCTACATTCTTCAATTATTATCCTAGATTTTCTACCAAACTGATGGGTAGAAGAAGGGTTTCCAAAAGGACCATTTAACAAATCCACCATATGATCCTTCACCTCCTCCCGAAGAGGAGTGGTAGCGGCATAATCCAAATAAATGGTTTTTTGCATGACTAAAATTCAAAGAAGGCTTGCCTATTTACTTTAAGAAGTTTATCCGAATCTTTGGGATAGTACTCATTATTTTTAGGTTCAAAATAATAATCCTTTAGAAGACTTTCCCTGTTACTTCTCAAATACTTTACTGCTTTAATGAGCTCTTCCAATTCCCAATCCGCCATGGTTGGATGAACAGAAATTCTTACCCAGCCGGGTTTTCCAGTAAGGTTATTGGCTTCAATTCTTTCGGTAAGGCTATTTGAGGCCTCCTTGTCAATATCAAAAAGGAAATGGCAATAGGTGCTGGCGCAAGACCATCCTCCTCTAGCTTGAATCCCAAAGTAATCATTCAATAATCTTACTACCAAATTATAATGTAAACCTTCAATATTAAAGGCTACAGCTCCAATTCTAGGAATCTCTGTATTTGTACCACCAACAATTTCAAGCCCATCGATAGATTCAAATTCTGAAAAGCACTTTTTCAATAAACTCAATTCCCTTTTGTGCATTAATTGCACATTCATTTGCTCCTTAATTTTAATAGCCATTGCAGCGCGAATAGCTTGAATAAATCCAGGAGTTCCACCATCCTCTTGAGCTTCAATATCAGAAGTATAACCAAATTTTCCCCAGGGATCTGTCCATCTTACATTACCTCCGCCAGGAACGCATGGTCTACCACAATGCAGGGCTTTGTCGAATAGTAAAATTCCACAGGCCCCTGGTCCACCCAAAAACTTATGTGGTGAAAAACAAATGGCATCCAATTTATGCTTGGGATTTTCGGGATGCATATCCATATCAACATAGGGTGCAGAGGCAGCAAAATCCACTATACATATTCCTCCATGATTATGCATTATTTCTGCTAAATCATAATAGGGAGTAATGATTCCTGTAACATTGGAACATGCTGTAAAAGCTCCAATTTTGGTTTTTCGATCTTTATAATCTTTAAGGGCATTCTCCAAAATTTCAGGATCCACTAATACATCCTTTGCCGGGGGTAAAACAACCACATCAGCACAGGTTTCCATCCATGAAACTTGATTCGAATGGTGTTCCATATGTGTAATAAAGACCACTGGTTTTTCCCTTCCCTTTAATTCCTTCCCACTCTTTAATCCCAACATTTCTTGGAGACGCATCAAAGCTCCTGTCATTCCAGATCCGGTGGTTACCAAACAATCATTCTCATCTGCATTTACATGATCGCGAATAATTTTTCTCGCTTCAGCATAGGCTTGAGTAACCTGTTGGCCAGTATAACTGGAATAAGAATGGGGATTTGAAATAAAAGGGCCCAATTTCTCAAGTAAAGCATTTTCCATTGGCCTATACAATCTACCGCTGGCAATCCAGTCTGCATAAATGACCTTTTTGGTGCCATAGGTATCTGTAAAACTTTCATCAACACCTATGATATTATTGCGAAATGGAGCGAAGTATTCTTCCATATTTTCCATTTCCAAGAAATTGGGAAGGGTTTTTTGCATATTCCTATTGGGTTAAAGCCATTGCTTGTAATTCTTGAACAAATTTTTCGCCTAGCTCCACAGCTCGAGCTTGGCTTTTTGCCTCGGTATAAACTCTAATAATTGGTTCTGTATTTGATTTTCTAAGATGTACCCATTCTTCCGCAAAATCAATTTTCAGCCCATCAATCGTGCTGATATCCTCATTTTGATACTTATCTTTCACCATCTCTAGCAGGCCATCCACATCCATTCCCTTCTCCAATTGAATCTTATTCTTTGCCATATAATATTCTGGGTAGCTAGATCTCAATTCACTCATTTTCTTTCCGCTAGTAGCTAAATGCGATAATACCAATGCAATACCAACTAGGGAATCTCTACCATAATGTAAGTCTGGTAATATTATCCCTCCATTTCCTTCACCTCCAAGAACGGCGCCTTTTGACTTCATCATTTCCACTACATTCACTTCTCCTACAGCGCTGGCGAAATATTCATAGCCCTTAGAATTTGCTAAATCTCTTAAAGCTCTGCTGCTCGACAAATTACTTACCACAGGTCCTTGTAATTTACCCAGCAGATAATCTGCACAAATAACAAGCGTATATTCTTCGCCAAACATTTCTCCATTCTCGGAAATTAAAGCTAGTCTATCTACATCCGGATCGACCACAATGCCTAGATCACAGGATTTTTCCTGCATAAGCGACATGATATCTCCTAAATGTTCTTTTAAAGGTTCTGGATTGTGAGGGAATTGTCCATTTGGTTCACAGTATAATAGCTCTGCATTAGACACTCCCAGTTTTTCCAATAAAATAGGTATGGCAATTCCACCTGTAGAATTTACAGCATCAACTGCCACTTTTAAATTTGCCTTTTTAATGGCATCAACATTTATATAAGGAAGGTTTAAAACAGCCTCAACATGTTTTTCAATTAATCCCTCTTTAGGAAATACTTTTCCCAAATCGGCAACTTCTGAAAATTGGTAATCATCATTTTCGGCAATTTCCAATATTTTTTTTCCGTTCTCCCCATTCAAGAATTCCCCCTTTTCATTTAGAAGTTTTAAGGCATTCCATTGTACTGGATTATGGGAAGCTGTAAGTATAATTCCTCCATCAGCTTTTTCAAAAACCACAGCCATCTCTACGGTAGGAGTGGTAGATAAACCTAGGTCAATTACATCTATTCCCAATCCCGACAAAGTGTTTTGAACTAAAGCCTGGATCATAGGTCCAGAAGGACGTGCATCGCGGCCTATTACTACTTTGAGTTTGGATTTACTACTAGCTTTTTTTAACCATTGTCCGTAGGCGGCGGCAAATTTTACCGCATCAATCGGTGTCAGGTTGTCACCTGTTTCCCCGCCAATTGTTCCACGAATTCCCGAAATGGATTTTATTAGTGTCATATTGTATGTTAGTGATTCTGCCTGCAAATATAATAAACCACTCTGCCTGAGCGCTATATAAAAAGGCCTTTTTATTCTGTTGATAAATTGGTTTAAAAACCCAGCGTGGCTTCAAAATTGCACGTTAAATAAATGAATACATTTAGGTAATCAATCACGGAGAAATATGTTTGAAGAAGATGGTTTTGTAAACCTGAACCCTTTGATAAAGAGGTTTGAAAACATGTTGAAAGACAATCATTTATTGTTTTTCGATGTTGATGAGTTTGAAGCTCTTTCTGATTATTATTTTGAAACTGGAAGGCTAGACGATGCCTTAAAAGTTGTAGAATTGGCGGATCACCAGCATCCTTCAGCAAGCTCCTTTACCGTAAGGAAAGCCCAGTATTACACAGCTACAGATCAAATTACGGCTGCTGAAGAACAAATAGCAAAACTTGAATCTATAAGTCCGGGAAGCCAGGATTTATTTATGGCTAGAGCTGGTATTAATGCGAAAAAAGGAAATCATCAAAAGGCCATTCACTTTTATAAACAAGCTATACAACATGCCGAATTCCCAGAGGATATCTGGCCTTTAATTGCCATTGAATATCAAATGTTGGGAAATTTTGAATTGGCCTTAAAATATTTAAAACTGGCTTTGGAAGTAAATGCTAGCGACGAAATTGCCATCTATAATATTGCCTTGTGTTACGACCTTCTTGAAAAACCTAAGGAGGGAATTGAATATTTCGGCAAATTCATAGAAATAAACCCATATTCAGAAATTGCCTGGTACCATTTGGCCATTTTAAACGCTAAAAGAAGGGAGTATAATGAAGCATTGAGGTGTGTGGATTATGCCCTTTTGATAGATGAAACTTTTATTGCCGCTTACTATGAAAAAGCCAGAATTTTAGAAAGAACATTTAGATATCAAGAGGCTGCTGAAACTTACGAAGAAAGCTTTGAATATGATGGTCCTACTGGGTATTCCTATTACAAAATTGGCCTTTGCTACCTCAAAATGCACAAAGACAAAAAAGCACAAGCCTATTTCACAAAAGCTGGACAAGAAGATCCTGATTTGGATGAAGCCTTTTATGAACTTGCCCTCTTAAATGATGAAAATAAAGAACCTAATCAAGCTATTTTTCATATAAATAAAGCTCTAGACTTGGACCCTGATAATTGGGATTACCTTTTTGCTAGCGCCGATATTCACAAACGCGGAGGACTTTTAAACGAAGCCGAAGGGGTATATAAGGATTTGATACTAAAGGGCTATGAAGAGCCTCAAGTATATATAGATTATGCAGAACTTCTGTTCGACCTATGTGAATTTGAACAAGGTATGGACTTATTATATCGCGGTATAGAGATGAATCCTGAATCAGCCGAAATGCATTATAGACTAAGTGGCTATTTATACACCTTAAAGGAAAATGACGAGGCCAATATTTATTTTAAAAAAGCCCTAAGCTTAGATGCTGATCGCAGGAAATACTTTTTTGAATTATTTCCAAAGCTTCAAGAAAACCCAGTAATTCTCCAATTGGTCTCAAAATTTCATAAGTCTTAATTCAATTTTAGTTTCCTTTGCGGCGATAAAATTGAATTTATGTCGCGATTATTTCTTTTTCTAAAAGGATTAGCCATGGGAGCAGCCGATGTTGTTCCTGGAGTTAGTGGTGGAACCATTGCATTTATTACAGGGATTTATGAAGAGCTTTTAAGCTCAATTGGCAATGTCAATTCCAAAGCCTTTCAAAAGCTTTTCAAAGAAGGTTTTAAATCATTTTGGCTACATGTAAATGGGAATTTTCTACTAGTTCTATTTGCAGGAATTCTGGTTTCCTTCGTTTCCCTAGCCAAATTAATGACCTATTTGATGTCTGACCACCCACTTTTGTTATGGTCCTTTTTCTTTGGTCTTATTGTGGCCAGTATATGGCTTATTGGAAAAACAATTAAAAATTGGAACCTAGCCAGTATTATTGGAATTATTATCGGTACAGGTATCGCCTATTATATCACCATTACAAGCCCTGCAGAAACTACCGACGAATATTGGTTTACTTTCCTAGCCGGAGCAATTGCCGTATGCGCCATGATTTTACCAGGAATTTCGGGTAGCTTTATTCTTTTGCTGATGGGTAAGTATAAATATATTATGAACGCCGTAGACAATAGAGAGTTTGACGTGATTATTGTCACCGCCCTTGGTTGTATTACCGGGCTATTAACCATTGCTAAACTCCTTAGCTGGACCTACAAAAAGTTTAAAAATACCACTGTTGCCGTGCTCACGGGATTTATGATAGGATCATTAAACAAAGTATGGCCCTGGAAGTTAACCGTGGAAACCACAGTAGATAGGCATGGGGAAACCATTCCATTGGTTCAACAAAGTGTTTTACCCCAAAATTTCGATGGAGAAAGTTTATTGCTTTGGGCAATTATCTGGGCTGTTGTGGGTTTTGGTTCTATTATGATTTTGGAAAAGTACTCCAACAAATTGGCGGTAGAATAAATTGAAAATTCAAAAATGCATTTTGGATTAATTGGTGAAAAACTAGGCTATTCCTTTTCGAAAGACTATTTCGAAACAAAATTTGCGAAACAAAATTTAGCGCATAGCTATAGCAATTTTGAATTAGAAAGCATTGAAGACTTTCCAGAAATTATGCTGAAGACTCCAGGTCTTAAGGGTCTAAATGTTACCATTCCTTATAAGCAAAAGATTATTCCATATCTAGACCAAATCGATCCTGTCGCCAAAATTATTGGCGCTGTAAATACTATTCAATTTAAAGATACAAAGCTCATAGGCCATAATACTGATGTATATGGTTTTGAAAAAAGCTTAGATTCCTTTTGGAATTCAAATACAAAAAAAGCCCTGATATTGGGAACTGGAGGTGCTTCAATGGCCATTGCCTATGTTTTGAGAAAAATGAATGTTTCCTTCCAAAAAGTTAGTCGCAAACCCAAGGAGAATGAATTAAGCTATGAGGAAGCTAGTGAAAAATTAATTGAAGTATCACTAATAATAAATAGCACCCCTGTAGGAACATTTCCCGAAATTGAAAACCAACCTCCTCTATCCTTAGAACGTGTAACTAAAAAACATCATTTTTACGACTTGATTTACAATCCCTTAGAATCAAAATTATTAAGTAGGGCAAAATCTAAAGGAGCAAAAATTAAAAACGGAATGGAAATGTTAGAATTGCAAGCCGATAAGTCTTGGGACCTATGGAATGAATTTTAACTTTGCCAAATAAGAACATAGATTATGTCAGATATACACGATAACCTGCAGGAAGCAGATGGAAAGAATAATATGGAAGAAAATAAATCTCCCCAAGAAGAAACTTCAAAAGCTGAGCTTAGCGCCGATGAGAAGGTGAATACCGACTCATCAGCAGAAATAACTGAGTCAGAATCCACAGAAAAGGACTCCAATGCCAGCATTGAAGTTGAAAAGACGGAGGCCATAGAAAGTGCTGAAAAGTTGAATGAAGATCAAAATCCGGAAACTAAGGAGCTAGAAAATTCTGAAGTAGAGGCTGCAAACAGCGAAGCTGAGGAAATGTCTGATGAAGAGCTTGAAAAGGAAGATGATGATGATGAAATTGAATCTGACGAGGAGGAGCATGAGCATAAAGTAGAAGAAGAATTAGTTCTTCCAGACTATGATGATTTTAGTCCAGAAAAACTTATTGAAGATGCTGAACGTCTTTTAAAGAATGAAGCTATTCATAAAATTAAGGCGCATTTTGATGCTATTCGAAAAAATCTTTTGGATCATTTGAATGATGAACGCAAGGAAAAACTGGCAGAATTTGTAGAAGCTGGAGGTGTAGAAATGGATTTTGAATTTATCCAACCCCTACGCCAGAAGTTTAAATCTATCTATGGTGATTACCGCAAAAAGAGACAGGCCTATTATCAGGATTTAGAGGATAAGCTTCAAAACAACCTCAAAGTAAAATTGGAAATCATTGACAAAATCAAAGAGATTGTTCAAAAGGATGAATCTATAGGTGATACTTTTAAAGAATTCAACAATTTACAGCAAGAATGGAGAAATACAGGTCCAGTACCAAGAAATGAATCCAATGACCTTTGGAAAACCTACCATCACCATGTTGAAAATTTCTATGAGTTTATCAAAATTAATAAGGAGTTAAGAGATTTAGATTTTAAAAAGAATCAGCAAGCCAAAGAAGAGCTGATTTCGAAGGTGGAAGAGTTAGCCGAAGAAAAGGATATTAAAAAAGCTTTTAGCCTTCTTCAGGATTATCATAAAAAATGGAAGCGAATTGGTCCTGTTGAAAGAGAAGATCGCGAACCTATGTGGGAGCGTTTTAGCAATGCCACCAAAAAGCTACACGAGAAACGCGAAGAATATTACGAGGGAATGAGAGCCCAAAATGAGAAGCTTCTCGAAGAAAAAAAATCTCTAGTTGCGAAAATTGAAGACTTCCCTTTTCAAAACATAAAATCGCATGGAAAGTGGCAGGAAGCCATAAAAGCTGTGGAAACCATTCGCCAAGAGTTTAGAAAAATTGGTAGGATAAACCATCCTGAAAATGATAAGATTTGGGATGAGTTTAGAGCGGTTCTGAGAGACTTTAATAGCCATAAAAACAATTTCTACAAGGAATTAAAAAAAGACCAGCAGAATAACCTTTTAAAGAAAAGGGCACTTTTAGAAAAAGCCCTGAGCTTAAAAGATAGCACCGATTGGAAAAACACCAGCAACGATTTAAAACGCATCCAAGCAGATTGGAAAAAGATAGGTCATGTACCCCGTTCTGAATCCGATAAAATTTGGAAGCAGTTTCGTGAAGCGTGCAACCATTTCTTTAGTCAATTGACAAATCATAATAAAAGCCAGGACAAAGCACTGGAAGGAAATTATGATAGCAAATCTGAACTTTTGGAAAAGCTAAAGAACTTTAAACCAGAAGGAAACCAGAAAAAAGACATTTCTGCACTGAGCGCCATGATTAATGAATGGAAAGGCTTAGGAAGAGTGCCAAGAGATAAAAGTAAAATAGAATCTGAGTTTAATAAGGTTTTGGACGGCCAGTTTAAAGCTATAGACCTTGACAAAAAGGAAGCACAAAGAATTCGATTTGAAAATAAAATCAGCTCCTTAAAAGGGGATAATGGTGATGATAGACAATTACTTAGAGAAAAAGATTTCCTGAGAAAAAAATTGGATGAAGCCAAAAAGGAATTAAACACCTTGGAGAATAATATGGCCTTTTTCAGTTCTAGCAGTGCCAATAGCCCTTTTATGAAAGAGGCACAAAAGAATATCAAAAACCAACAAATGGTGATTGATGATCTTCTGGAAAAAATAAAAATGCTGAGTATCAGTATTCGAGAAATGAATAAACCCAAAGAATCTGAAAAGGAGCAAGTGGATGAAAATCCATCGGAGGGTGAAGATTAAACTAAACTATAATTGAGAAAAGGCTTGCTTAACTGCGAGCCTTTTTTATTTTTGAAAGACACTTATCAAATAAATCTCATGAAAAACGGAATTCTACTAATACTTACAGTTTTATTTAGCCTAAACATTCAAGCACAAGATTTTAGAGTACCCAAACGACTGAAATTGGAAAAGGCTGAAGACTATGCCAAATATGAAGATGATGTATTGAAGGCCGTAAAATGGTTGAAAAACACACCGGTTCATGAGCAAAAATCAAAACGTAAGGAGGTTGGTGCCTTTCTGTTGAAATGGATCACAGGTGCTCCAGACTTAACCCTTACCATTGATTTAAAAGTTTGTCCCTATGCCGAAGATCCCGACTGTTTCCTTATGTTTATGGCTGGCTGGACAGAATATGCCCTAAGTAAAAAAGATGATTCAGCAAGCGAAGGAGCCTATGCCGGCACTATAGCGGTTTTGGATTTTTATGAAAAGAATAAATATGAACTTGGTAGAGTAAAAGGCATTAAAAAGCTCATCAAAAAAAGGAAAAAGGGAAAACTTAAGGCCCATATTGAAAAGTTAACCAAGAACTATTAAGGTTCACCTCTTTAGGAGCAAATACCTTTACTTTCGAAGGGATGTGGCTTGTACTCCCATTCAAAATTGTAAAAAACTGATGTGATGAGACTTCTATTATCCCTAAGTCTATGTTTGTTTTATTTTCAATTTTTGGCTCAAAAAAATATAAGCCAGCATTTAGCCATTCCCCCTCAACACTTAGAATTGGGACTAAAAAACTCTCAATTAATTGCTGATCAGGTCCCTGAAATTATTGAGTTCATTCAAAATTTACAATGGGAATCCTTCCAAAACCAACACCTCATTAAGACCAAATTTGAGGCTTTTGTAGTTTTGGTTTTAAGGGATCAGCTATTAAAAAAAATAGATGAATACTCTTTATCCCTCCATGAAAACCAGCTTATTCTTCGGTTTCAAAACTTATCCTCCTTCCATTATCTCAAAAAAACAAGCGTTCAACTCTTGCAGTATTTGCAGCAAGAATCGGATACTATTCCTGATTTCCTTGTAAAGGATTGGGCGAATTTTGAGAGAAGAGGATATATGCTAGACATTAGCAGAGACAAGGTGCCAAACTTTGAAAGTACTCTGGACTTTGTTGATCTTCTTTCAGAATGGAGAATTAATGAATTACAATTATATACCGAACATACCTTTGCCTATAAAAACCATCAAAGAGTATGGGAAAATTACAGTCCTTTTACTGCTGAACAAATACGAAAATTGGATAGCTATTGCAGAGCTAAGGGAATAGATTTGGTGCCAAACCAGAATTCATTCGGGCATTTGGCTACATGGCTAAAACATGATCAGTATAAGGAACTTGCAGAATGTGAAGACAACTGTAAAACCAAATGGGGAAATAGTAAAAGGACCAGTTTAGCGCCTACAAATCCAAATTCTTTGAAATTGATGGAGGAATTGTATTCAGAGCTTTTACCAAATTTTACTAGTCCTTATTTCAATATCGGTGGAGATGAAACCCTAGAACTCTGCCTTGGGAAATCAAAAGCAGCTTGCGACAGCCTCGGCAAAGGAAAAGTCTATTTAGACTATATAAAAAAATTAAATGCGGCTGCAAAAGCGCAGCATAAGGATTGCCAGTTTTGGGGTGATATTATTCTAAACCATCCAGAATTAATAGCAGAGATTCCCAAAAACATGACGCCTTTGGTTTGGGGATATGATGCCATCTATCCCTTTGATAAAAACCTTCCAAAATTTAAAGCTGCCGGACTCGATTTTTATGTCTGCCCAGGAACTTCAACCTGGCGATCTGAAATTGGTAAAAACCAAAATGCTTTTATCAATTTAAAAAAGGCAGCTGTGGAAGGGAAGAAAAATGGCGCCAAAGGATATTTAATTACCGACTGGGGAGACTATGGCCATTTTCAGCCAAGATCTATTTCCTATGCAAGCATTATCCTAGGCGCCTCCTATGCCTGGAATTACCAAGATTATAGCCTCAACAACTTAGAAGAAACCCTAAATAAATATGTGTTTTTAGACAAAAGCGGAAATTCTGCAAAAGCACTTTTATGCCTTGGAAACGCCTATCAGAAAGCAAATATTCCAGAGGGGAATGCCAATGCATTTCATTTAATGATCAGAAGATATAAATGGACCTTAAAAGGAAATTACCAAACCCGAGAATTGAATAAAAAAGGATTGATGGCAGCAGAGGAAGAAATTGATAGAGGTCTACAAATTCTTAGTAAAGCCATGCCCGAATGTAAAGATGCTAGCCTTATTCTTGAAGAAGTGAAACAAGCTTCGGCATTAGCGAAATTTGGGATTCATCTTGGACTAGCCAGATTGGAAGTGGAGGATAAAAAGACCAAAAATATTCCACCAAGCAAAAGAAAAGCTCTAGCTCAAGAATTGAAAATATTGATAGAAAATCACAAAAGAATTTGGCTATTGAGAAATAGACCTGGTGGTCTCCAAGATTCTAGCCAAAAATTGCAAGATCTTTATCTATATCTTCTTTAAGTTATAAGGGAACATCAGCTTCCTCCTACTCCACAGGAAATATCAAGCCCCATTTTGGCAAAAAAATATTGGGATTAAAATTGCCCAAAACCATTAATCCTTACATTTAAGCATTTACAAAATTCACCAATAGACAAATAGGCTAGAATGAGGATCCCCGACATCCACAAGAGGCAAAAGGATTTTTTTAATGACAATAAAACTAAGGATGTAAAATTTAGAATTGAACAATTAAAAAAAATCAAAAGGCTTTTAAAAGAAAATGAAGAGCTTTTATATAAGGCAATTGCTGCAGATTTTTCAAAATCCGAATTTGAAACCTATACTTCGGAATTATTACTGGTTTACCATGAGATCAATAATTATATTTCAAATATTAAAAGTTGGAGCAGGAAAAAGCGAGTTAGAACTGATCTGGCAAATTTCCCTTCCAAAAGCTATATAATTAAAGAACCCTTGGGTGTTTGTTTAATAATTGGAGCTTGGAATTACCCCTATTACCTCAGTTTGCTTCCAGCAATTTCAGCTTTAGCAGCTGGAAATACGGTAATACTAAAACCAAGTGAATTACCAGATCAAACTTCAAAAGCCTTAGCACATATCATCAACAATAATTTTCCTTCAGAATATTTTCATGTTATAGAGGGCTCTGTAAAGGAAACCACCGAACTATTAGACCAAGCATTTGATAAAATATTCTTTACGGGAAGCACTGCCGTAGGAAAAATCGTTTATCAAGCAGCAGCTAAAAACCTTTGCCCAGTAAGCTTAGAATTAGGGGGAAAAAGTCCTTGTTTCGTACTAAGGGATACAGATTTAAAAGTGGCCGTCAAACGGATTGCCTGGTCTAAATTTTTAAACGCCGGACAAACCTGTGTTGCACCGGATTTTATCCTCGTAGAAAATTCAATCAAGGACAAATTTCTAGAACTTCTTTGCCAAGAACTGGACCGTAACTACAGTCAAACTGAGATCAAAGAGAATTATGTTCAAATTATTAATACAACTAATTTTCAAAGGCTTGAAAAACTTATTCTGAATAAAAACAGCTACTATGGAGGCAAGGTAGATGAGGAAAAACGATTTATTAGTCCTACAATAGTAAGTGAAGTTAGCTTTGAAGATGAAATAATGCAAGAGGAGATATTTGGGCCAATATTGCCCATTATCAGTTTTGAAGATATAGAAGCAGCTATAAAGTCGGTAAAAAATTTATCCAAACCCCTATCCCTTTACGTCTATGGGCGAAAAAAAGATAGAATAGAGAAAATAATTTCAGAATTAAGCTTTGGTGGCGGAGCTATTAATGATAGTATTATGCATTTAACAAATCCAAGGCTGCCTTTTGGAGGTGTGGGAGACAGTGGAATGGGAAAATACCATGGCAAAAGTGGTTTTGATTGCTTTTCAAATAGCAAAGCTATCCTACATAAATCCCTTTGGTTTGAGACAGCATTGAAATACAGCCCCTATTCGAAATTAAAATTAAAAATCATTAAAAGGCTTTTGGAATAATAACTAGATTTTGTGCCAATCCAATTCTAAAACTTATTATTAATTTTCATCCTTGTTCGTCAATCTAAAAATTAAATATTTCAAAATCCATGATATGTAAAAATTGCTCCAATGAATATCAAGGGAATTTCTGCAATTCATGTGGACAAAGTTCTAAGCAAAAGCGGATAGATGCCAAGTATTTATTTGTAGACATTCCCAATAGCATCTTACAAATTAATCATGGGTTTTTCTTTACTATTAAGGAAATGTTTCTGAGGCCTGGAGACAGCATCAGAGAATTTTTAGAGGGAAAAAGGAAAAAACATTATAAGCCAATAGCCTTCCTCCTCCTCACCTCGGTATTGTATGTTTTGGTGAGTAGAACTAGCGGCAACGACACCTTTATTGACGATTTTATGGTTGGGATTAAAAGTGGTGGGGATGCCGGACTCTCAAAAACTGCATTTTTATCCTGGATTAGTCATAATCAAAGTTATGGGCAATTACTGCTCCTACCCTTTTTTGCTTTAGCTTCCTATTTAGCCTTTAAAAGATCTGGCTACAATTATTTTGAACATTTTGTGCTTAACGCCTATATTACAGGTCAGCAAATGTTCATTTATCTACTATTTGCCTTAGTCCCAAATAAGGGGAATTTTCTCGAGAGCATTCCCTATTTAATCACCTTTATTTTTAATATTTTGGTCTTTGTCAATTTTTTTAATGCCAAAAAAACGGGATCTGCGGTTGGCTTAATCCTACTCACCTATTTCATTTTTTTTCTTGAAATATTAGTCGCGATTTTTATTACTGGCTGGGCTTTAAAATATTTGTTTTAAATGCAAGCTGGGCATTTTTAGCCAAATCCCTGCACCAAAAGATCTTAATGAATGGCTTAGTGGTTACACCTGTCACTATTAAAATGAGCCAATTTATATCGCAAATGAGACATTCTAAGATTGTATAAAATGAAAATATGGAAATAAAAAAAGTAAAGCTTCAGGAAAAATATGACTTGTTTTCGGAGCATTGGTCACCAAAAATTGTTGGGGAGCTCAATGGGCAGTTTGTGAAGATTGTGAAGGTGAAAGGAGATTTTGTAATGCATAAGCATGAAAATGAGGATGAGTTGTTTTTTGTGATAGAAGGACTTCTTTTTATAGAATTAGAAGATGACACACTCGAAATTAAGCCTGGCGAATTTGTTATTATTCCAAGGGGACTAAACCATAAACCCTATGCTCACAAAGAAACCAAAATATTGATGTTTGAGCCAAAAACCACCTTAAATACTGGTAATACAGAAGGGGAAATGACGGTAAGGGATTTGGAGGAAATTTAATTTGAGATGGTCTATTCCACTTTCTTTTCTTGGGTTTTAGACGAGCAAAGATTTAAGCTTCCCCTTTTTTATAAATCCTGAAAACTGACTTAAAATGAATTAAATGAACTCCATTGATTTTTAGAATAGGGCTTGTGTGTTCGTTACTATTGTTGGGGTTCTTATTTTTTCAATTCATTTGTGACATGAAAACCTAACATTAAGTTCTTGAATAAATTCAAAATCGTTTATCCATCTAACTCCCACCTTATCGCAAACATTCGGGATTTTTACTTTAGTTGAATTTGCTGTTGTAACTTTTTCCTCTTTGGTCACGACTACAGAGTTAGTGTCCATTGCATGGGCAATAACCCAAGGGTCTGCCAAAGAACGATTCTTTGTATTGTCAACTAGTTTTAAATGGGCAGGAGTTTTGTAAATTTCTTTCAAACTTACAATAACAGATTCACTAGCTTTTCTCACTGGAATATTGCTTCCCTTAAGCCATGTGGATAAATCATCTTCTGTCTTAACTATTTCATCAAATACTTCCTGACAAATAAAAATACGGCCTTCAGAACCTAGGCCATCTAATACTTTCCAATAATCAGGACATAGAACAGGGGAATAATATTTTTGCCAAGCTTGAATGAGAACGTTTGCATCCAAACAATATGTGTTTGAAAACTCATTCATTTATATAATTGTGCTTCTAGCTTTGGAAATTTATTAGTTTGGACATTTAATAGATTACTTGCAAGGGTAGCCTCTATGAATCCACCTCTGAATGAGTCAAGTACGGTTTGAGTAAATAGCCGGCTATTTCTATTTAATTGCAACAAAAAGTAGTTAGGTCCACCTGAATTTTCATTAGCCTTTTGTTTAGCTTTCTTTTCGGCTTCTTTTTTAAGATATTCCTTAAAATCAACATCAGCTTCAGCTTTCAGTCTGTTATATTCTGGTAATGAAATGACATTTAAATTTAAGGCTCTTACAAGAAATGAGAATGAACTAACTCCTATTGTTCTAGCCGCATTGAATACACTCCTTGAATCTTTAAAGACAGTCATTTCGAGTCTCTTGATAATAGTTTCAGGTAGCAAAATATTTGAAGCAATTTCATTGCAGAACAATTCAACTTTATTATAGTCTGAGTTTTTTTTAATGTCGAGCTCAATACTGTTTGAAATTCCTGTTTTCGCAATCCAAATGTGAGCTAATTCATGCACTAAAGTAAACAACTGAGGAGCATTCCAATCATCAGAATTAATAAAGACAAAAGGTGCGTAAGGGTCTGCTATTGCAAACCCTTGCAATTCTTCTGAGTCAAGTTTTAGTCTTGAATGAATAAAGCTAGTTCTAGAAATAAAAATTCCTTTTGATTCTGCTTTTGTGATCCATTCTTTTATTGGATTCTTAGATTCATAATTCCCTACTCTAATTCCTAAGGTTTGAAGAATGTCATTGGCGATAACTTTCGGATTGTCATTTAAAGAAAACCTACCCACAAAGGGAAGTTTCTCTTCTCCATTTTCCTCATTGGTTTCACTTATCCAGGCTTGTTTCTGTTGAATCTCACGAATAATAAAAATGGCAGAAGTGCTTAAAGGTTCAGAGCCATTCTTACGAAAATCTTGCAATGGCTGAAAATCTCTTGGTATTTCAGGGAGAAACAGAATTGAAAATGGTCTTTTATATGCCTTAGCTAAAATTTGGGCCTGCCTAATTGTTGGTTGTTTTTCTCCATTTTCCCAATCTGCTAGCTTGTCAACTGAAACGGAAACTTTAGACGCAGCAATTTCTTCGGTCATTCTTGCCGATTCTCTTGCCCATTTTAAGACACTTGGGGTTATATATGCTTTAGTCGCCATTTCGAGTTCAAAAGTACAAACTATTAAATTTCAAAATTCATTACCTAAGTTTTCCACAATGTTCGTTAAGGTACATCCTTTACACATTTATAGATTAGGGTGTCCACCATAAAGAATGTTGTACTCCGTTTTAATTCCAATTATAGTCCATAGCCATTAGGCTATCTAGATCAAACCATTCTACCCCTAACTCTTTGTATTTATCAGTTCCATCTTTATTCACTTAGGCCAACATTACATCTCCCACTGTTGTTGCCTGAAACCACCTAGGTCTTCCTTCCCCATCAAATTTAATTTTCCCTTCGTCCAGTAGTTTGAAGAAGGAAGGCCAGTTGCAATATTCTTTTTGCTTATTCTTACCATGGATGAGGATTGATTTTGAGCATAATTCTTTGTTACCACATACTTTTTTTTTGCAGACCCGCCCTATGTTTATTGCTAAAAATATTCCCTGAAAAATCTTCAATGTTTTTAAGCCACTTCATTCTTTTTCATTCTTTCTAATTGTGTCCGACGTTTTAGTTTGGCAAAGTGAGCTGTAGAACATTGGGTAGAGGTGTAATAGAACGTTTTTATTTTCATATCTGCATCATTATTAGATACTTTTTCAAGTCAGAACAACTCTTGTGAAAATCATTTCGATTTACTCTTACACATTCTATTATCTCTAAAATATCAGACTCTGTTAATTCCTTTTTAGAGTCAATCTGGTAAATTTCCAATTCGGGGGCAAGTCCAAGTTTTATTTTTAGTTCAACCTGCCTACTATTTTTAATTTCAAAGTCTAAATTGAAGTTGTCATATTTCACGGCTCTTATTTCAATTCTATATTTTCCATTCTTTAGTTCAAGTTCTGTCTCTCCATTAAGTTCTGAAATCGCCATAGTATCAGATTCACTTTCAAGGTTTATCAGCTTGAAATATGCAAAAATTATAGTGTCGCCATGATTATCAAATAATCTGAATATAGAATTTTGACTTTCGGGGTTCTCATTCAGTTCATAGGAACAAGTGTCTTCTAGATTTTCAAACTGTAACCAATATTCGAAAGGATATTTTTCACTTTTATCAACATTATTTAAATGCCATTTTTGTCCCAGACATTGATTGGAAAATAGTATAGATATTATGATGATTGTCTGTCTCATTCTATTGGTTTGCCAACGGTTCTGGATGAACTGTATTTTATGCAGTTTAGGTTTTGTAGTATTGCCTTATTATTTTTCACAACGGCATTAGAAACATTTCTCCAATACATTTATTTCTATTCGAAATCATGTCCTTTATTCATCTTTCGATTTTAATTTTATTAGAGGGTTTTGTAACTATGCTGTCATTTACAACTCGAAGGAGCTTCCTCTTTTTTACTACAAACACCTTGTTATCCCATTGATTTCTGAATTGAACTTTTATAGTGTCGTTCTGTCTTGTCCAATTGCCTTCTTCCTTCCACATTATTTCACCACATTTAGTTAATATGGCTTTTCCCCTTGGCTTTAAAACCAATTTTCCGCAATTCGATTTTTTCTCTCCATACGGACCAGTAAAAACGGAACGGTAACAGGATGAGATGGTTAATAATAATACTAATATGTAAAGGAATCTTTTTATTGTTCTGAATGCAATACAAGGTTCTGGCCAAAAAGCCCAGAAACGGTTTCTTTGGTGAGGTCCATGATTTTTAGCCATTATGCTTGTTAAACAACTCAGAGGATAAATTTAGGAAAAGGTATTGAATGAGGTGGGAGGTAATTATTTACCTTGTTTAGATGCAAGGTAAGAAACATTATCAAGAAAAGATGTTCACTAGTTTTCAGCTGAGTGATTATGTCCTTAAAACCAATTTTTACCGTCGATTAAAAGCAGTACTTGATTTAGATTTTATTTATGACCGCACCAAAGTTTATAATGGCGATTGTGGCCAAAAATCAAGGTTCAGAATTTCTTTTAAAGTTAAAGGCTTGCTTATAGGGCCTTAAATGAAATGGATAATTTTTGAAAGGAGGATTGTGCATCAATTACTTTTGTTGTACACCATTTTTATTTATTTTTTAATATCTTTTCAACATATATTCTGTGATTTTCAAATCCGTTATTTTTAGGATTTTCCAAATCAACCATTGCGTCAATTCCAGAATCGTAAATCTGCCAATTATTCTTCTTTGATAATTCAATCAAAGCATAAATTGCGTTTTCTCCGTATAGCGAAAGCATAAAGTTGCTCGAATGCTCGTTGTCGGCAAAAAAGTCAATCGTAAAACCAGTTCCAATTATTTCTCTATGATTTCCGTCCTTTTTTAGTTGGTCAAATGATTTTTCTAATATTCCGCTAAAATCAGTTGGTTCGAGTTGATTTTCATCTAGTTCAGCAACCGATAGGATTTTCTGTTTAGAATTGAAAAGTACAATATCCCAACTCATTCTTGCGCTTTTTTTAATAATTGTTCCAAACCAGCATTATCCTTTTGTAAGGCTTCAATCTCGTCTCCAAGAATACGATTGTCATCTCTTAATTTACTATTCGTAATTCCCTGATAAATATGCCAAATCAGAGATAATCCAGCAATTCCAACACCAACCTGAAGGTAATTTCGAACTGTATCATCATCAAGGAATCGCACAAGCACTTCCTTTTCTTCTCCAGGCATGATTAGTCCTGGTCCCTCAAATTGAATATCCCCAATGTAGGTTCTTAAAAGTCCATCATTATGATATTCAAAAACATGATTAGGTCTCAACCCCGATGCAAATCCAGTTTCACGCCCTCCTTCATTCGTTGTCCGCATCTTCAATCTTGCCTTAACCAATAGGAGATCTGAACTATTCATTTTTGAAATTTATTCCAATAAGTTTTGCTAAAGTCACGGAGTTTTTCTGGCGCTATGAGTTTCTGTTCATGATTATTCAATTTTGCATAGTTCGCTTCAATCCAAAGTTCCCCTCCAGAATCTCCTTCATTTTCAGCACCCACGTTACATGAAATTTTTACTATTCCGTCTTCAACTTTTAAGTACCCTATTTCAAGATCCAGATTGATAATAGCATTTAATTCGGTAACTACATTCCCGTTCCATTGGTGAAATTCAAATCGTTCTACATTCACTATTGTTAAGTAGAAGTTTTCATAACCTGGCTTTTCCATTTCGGCTAAATAAGCACAGCCTATTTGTATTTCTAATTCCGAGAAATCACCTTTGATTCCTTCAACTCCACCGTCATGAAATGTGGCTAATATATCTGAGATCTCTTGCATCAATTTAATTACCCACAACGTGAGTTCGTGTAATAAGCCCGTTTTAATTTTTGAAAAGGTAGTTATTTTCTATAATGTTGGCCTTATCAGCATTTTTATTTTTAAATACCTTTAAATAGGTTCTTATAGGCTTAAAAAGGGATTGATAGTAGAGAAATACAGCCTTAAAATGAGCCTTCACTTTGCTCATTAAGGTATCAAAATCAAAAATATTCATCCTATTCATAGGTACAAAACAACAATCGGTTATCAACAAAGTTTTGAGTTATTGAACAGTCAGACGGCCCTGACTATAGCAAATGTTAGCTGCTGGCTTTTTATTTTTCTTCTTTTTTGGAGTCATAAAGTTTCTGTCTTGTACTCATACTTCCCGATTCTTTATAGACAAACTTTAGAAAACAAACATGACTGTCCAACGAAAATTCAGAAGTCAATAAGTCGGAAATTTTCTGTTCAGATTCTTCAAAGTTGTCATAGTCATTACGGTTGGTGAAATAGAGAATACCTGCAGCATACTTTCTATCGTCATTTTCAATTTGGTTGTAAAATTTAAAGTCTGCTTCTCTTATTAATCCGTCAAGTTGTGTCTCAAATAAGCTATTAATCTGCTCGCTTCTGCTTTGGTCATAAGTCTGTTCTACATAGGCGACTTTGTCCGTTTTCCATTTTGAACTCAAAAGCGTAAACGGAAGTGATATGAGAACAGAAAAACCAATTGCTATCAAAAGTGCAATTGAGAATTTCGACCAATCCATTTTAGTTTTTTCTGGATTTTCAACATAGTCAATTCTTGTTCCTGCGATTTTGTCGCCAAGTCGCCTTTTAGGGTCAATTAGGACAATGATTACTTCTAATGGCCATATTACAATGGTTAGGTTTCTTACTAAACATTTTAAAGGATTCGCGACTTGTCCTGTTTTATTGTCAATGACTTGCATTTTGAGGATTCTCTTTGCAGGACTTCTACCATTAAAAATGTCTTTGTTGAAATAGGCTGAGAATCCAAAAGCAAATAGAAATGACATTCCACCAAATCCGAACGAATTTGGATCATGGTCAAGAATAAATGCGTCAAACATACTAACCGCAAATCCTGGCATTACAATAAACATCACTATAAAGGTCATTGCGAAATGGTCAACCAACATTGAAGCTAATCTCAGTCCAATGGTCATTTTGTCTTTTGTTTCTGTCATATTTGTTTGTTGTCTTTTTTCAGTTTGCAGCTAAGGTCCTTGGCTAAATAATCTGGGGCAATTCGGAGCGGTTTCTTGTCCACCGTGGCTGAACTTAGCTAGGAAGAATGGGCTTGCTTAAGGCACTCCCGCCGCATGTTTTTTAGCTATGTTAGCATTTCATGCTTTTTTATTCAGGCTTTAGTTGAATTGATAAGCCAAGTGCATTAGCCAGAAGAGCAAAGTTTGAAAGCCTTATGTCTTCTCCGTTTTCAATCCGCGATATGTAAGGTCTTTTTTTACCAACTTTTTTAGCAAGGCTTTCTTGACTCATGTGGAGTTCCTTTCTCCTGTTTTTAATGATTTCCCCAAAGTAAAAGGAAAAAGCCTTATCTCTGAATTGTTCACGTTCCTTCGTTCCTTTTTCTCCAAACCTCTTGTCAAGGAGTTTATTTGCATTAATTGATTTTCCCATTTTATTTTTCTTTTAAATATTCTTCTAAGTTTTTCTCGGCTGTTTTGACTGCTTTTTTATAGTCTTTGGTCGATTTCTTCTGAAACCCGTGCAAACAAATGGCTTTGGTACATTCGTTAAAATTCAGGTGGTCAATTGCGAAAATTATTATACGATACTCATTTCCAGCTTTTATCCGTAATTCATAGAGCTGTGTCGATTGAAGCTTTTTAACGAAATTTGAGTTAATCACTTTAATTTCCGTCAGAACTTCAATCAGTTGCCAGAATTTGAGCGAAACCCTTTGGTCTTGGCTGTCGATAAATTCAAGGCATTCTTCTGTAATATCAATTTGTCTCACGATGTAAATGTAACGAAAAAGTTACAATTCTGTTCTGGAAATTTAGTTCGAGGACGTTTTCAGCATGAATGCCAACTTTCTGTGTTTGGCGCGTATCCTGAAGGGGGTACGCACTATAAACCTCTTAAGCTTGCAAAGTATTATATTTCAATAAACAAGAAAGAACA
>TARA_R110002096_G_scaffold23650_6_pt1 | contig 22552 bp, 29 predicted proteins | sample TARA_R110002096 | Tara Oceans TARA_R110002096 (sample SAMEA4397295) | marine metagenome | biome: Polar Biome; feature: [DCM] deep chlorophyll maximum layer (ENVO:01000326); material: water (ENVO:00002006), including particulate matter (ENVO:01000060) such as... | depth 35 m
AAAGGTTTAGCGAGAGGTCTCGCCCTACACCAGCATTACTTGAGACACTAGCTGCAGCATTCCAAGTACCTGCAGTTCGGTCTGAGATGGTGAGGTCGTAAGCTCGTACTTCTGCACCGGCAGCTCCACCACCAACAGTCACGCCGTCTTCTGCAACAATGTCATCGAGAGATGTGAAACCTGCTCGACTGTGAATGGTTGCAACGTCACCATTTGCGAAGGCTGTGCCAGTGGCTACAGTTACAACACCGGTTGACTGGACTACTGCTGAAATAGCAGAGCCGCCTGTTCGGTCTTGACCTGTGCCAGTGTCACTCATGGAAACTGTGTCCCCAATGTGGAAGTTCTTTGCAACAGCCGCTGGGACTGTAAAGGCGGTTGTGCCACCTGCGGATACAAGGAACGCTGAACCGGAAAGCAGTTCTTGGTTCATCTCTTTGAGGTGATCCTTCTGCGCTGCTTCACTTTCGACGGCAAGAACGTCACCAATACCACCCTCAAGACCGGCAGTAAATACCGACTTGACAGAAGCACCGAAGGTCGTCGAAATGATTCGAGGTAGTGATGAGACTACTTCGATGTTGGATACGTCTACGGTTGGGATAGAACCCGTTTCCGTAACCGGTCGTGACCGGGCGTCACCACGGTCAGTACGAATTCTCCAACCAACTGTACCGCCCCACACATTTCGTGGGAGGGCGTTGAACACACGAGTCTGGTTGTTTAGGGCAGACCAGACCTTTCGTCCATATGTAGCGGTAAATACGTTAGTACCAGCACCGTCTACTGTATGAACAGCTTTCGACATATAGTCTGACCCTAGAACGGACTGCCCTAGACCCCTATTTGCCTGAGCGAGAAACTCGCTAATTGAGATTGCCATTTTTACTTATCCTTATTTATTAAGAAAGGAGTTCAGTAGGGATACCTTCGGTATTACCTGACTGTACTCGCTCTTGTAGAGTTCGAAGTTCTTTGAATGAAAGCTTAGAAAGCTGTTCAACTACATCTTCAGTCTCATCGGCCTTCGATAAGAAGCCGCTGTTGTCGATTCCGAGTGATGCGTCTGCAATCTGCGTTGGAGCCGCTAGGCCTCGTTCCTCTCGGAACCCCATTCGTTCCAAACGCTGAGAAACTGCGCCGTCGTCAGATTTAGTAATTGCTTCCTTGTAACCCGAAACCTGCAATTGCAAAGCTTCAAGCTGTTTCTTCATGCTAACAATTTCATCCTGTTCACGCTCGTCATCGTCATCGTCATCGTCTTTGCCTTCATCAGCCTTAGAAACGATTGTATCCGCTGCATTCGCTGTAGATGAGTCTTCTGTAACTGTCTCAGCGCCGTCATCAGCGTCACCGTCAGTCAATTTAGTACCACTAACCTTTTTCTCTGATACAGTCACTCCAACCTCTTGGTCAGCCTTGATCAAAGCAATAACTTCGTGAGCTACTCCCTTGATAAGTGCTTCATACTGCTCTTCTTCAGCCAGCATCAAATCTTCTTCGTATTCTACATCCTCTGCTTTTGCCAGTCGGGTATCCATCTTCTGTAGCACTTCAGCTACAGCGGACAGCCCAAGGGTGTTACCCTCAAGCTGTTTCTGGATTTGCTCCAGTACATCGCCATTATCTGCCATATCTATACCTCCAAAAGGGGTTATTCTGTAATTTGACATAAAGTTGGTCTAAGCCACCCCCGACTCTATACAAAAAAATATACTGCACAAAAAATCTGTACAGTATATTATACTTACTATATACAAAAATCATACTATAAATACAATTATTCTATAATTTCAGGCGCTTTGCCACTCGTCATAAACTTTAGAACATCATTCCGAAGTGCGTAAAGGTGTTGCTGAACAAGCTTCTTCACTTTTTCACACTGGGTCCCCTCTGGAATCGAAGCCTCTATGATATCTAACACCTGCCCGACTGTACGGGAATGCCTGCCCATCAACCATTCTTGATTTTCAGTTACCTGCTCTGCTAGATTCATAGTGTATCCCCTTAACTTTCTCCAAATAATGCTTTATCGACTATTTCTTTATTCGAGCTTCGGGATAACGGGACGTTCCTAGTACCACCTACTAAAGAAGATGGTTTTTCTACCTGTCTATAATAACCTTTGACTTGTCGATATCTATTAGTCTTAGAGTTTAATTTCATATACGGGTCCACCCACTCCGAAACACTTTCTGTATTATACTCAGTTTTCTCAATTGTCTCTGAGATAGTTATGTTATCTCCTAAAGTGGAAATCTGGGCATCCGGAAACGCTGTAGTCAGCTTGTTTCGCATCTTCGCCTTCATTAGGCTCATAGCATTCATGCATCACCCCCCCAAACTTCAGGTAATTCCAACTCAAACTCTGAGTCTTCTTCATCATACTTATCTAAATAGATAATCTCTTTCCCAACTTGCCCATGTTCAGGGTGGAAATACAAAACAATCTGTTTAGGTTTAGTTATTAAGTTCAGACGACTGATGGTGTATTCGTCCCCGCCCTTCATAGTGCCGCAAATGTGCAAGCTTCCTGTCCCGATATCCACTTCGTCTACCCTGTGGAAATGACCTAATAGAACATCGTCAAACGATGAGGCAATATTAAACTCGTCATCTGTAACAAGCTGGGTCTTGTACTGTAGGACTGACCGTAGTGCGGTTACTGACCTAAGTATCGTAGCTGTGGCTCCACCCCCGCCAATAGAGTCCCCGTGCATCATAAGAACATTCCTGTTGGCAATAGTACTTATGTGGCTTGTAGACTTAGGGATTTCAAACTTGATGTTAGTCTGCTTTGAAACAAATACTGAAACCCATTGATACAGCATGTAGTCCCAATCCATGTACCGGTCTTTGGATGGAATCTTTCTTGTCATACGACCGTGATTCCCCACTACACACGGTACTTTGATCTCCTCAAAGTGTGGTGCGAGGAACATAAGGGCTTGGCTGATGATCTTCGCTCCATACATCATCTGCATCATACAGTTATCTATATTAGTTCTAGCGAGTTCTTCATGGATGTCCCCAGAAATCATGTCGCCAAGCATGGGTATAACTAACTCATCCACATCGCAGATGTTGCGTCTGTACTCCGCTAGGGTGAGGACTTGGTTAGACCACCCCCACATGCGTCTACTGAACAACTCAATATCATACTCGTTCAACCCAACTGTCTGCTCTCTTTTCACGTTGTCCCCAACATGAGTGTCAGTCAAGGGGGCTACCATGACTTGAGCTTTGTGCCCTCTTTTAACAGACCCCGGCTTCCTAGTTGGGTACTGTTTAACAGGTTTGAACGGGGTTACATATCTTTTTATTGTGTCTACTAAAATTTCAGACTTGTTTGAATCTTTAATCGCCCGTTGGTAAAGCTTCTTGTAATACGTTGATTCAGCCTTGTAAGTTGCCGCCCTTTTATCTAATCGGATACGGTCTTTTAGAAAATCTTCGCCTTCTTCAGGAGAAACTACGTCCCCCATATTTGCAGCGGCTTCGTCTAGAAGGGTGTCCATGTCAACAACTTCTCTGAAGTACCAACGTTGAATGGTAGATCGGTGAAGACTTATGCCGTACTCCTCATCTAGCCACTTGGCTAGCCCTGTCCACGTATGCCCCGCCTGTCTTTTCTGTATCAACTCAGTTTTTGCAATGTCTGGAATCATGTGTTCCCCCTCGGCTTATCGTAACTTATCTGTTCTTAGTCTAGTTCGTCAGGTATGTCTATGTCAATAGCTTTAATTAAATCTAATACAGACCCTCCGGAAGATATAGTGTTAGCAATGGTATCCATCTTCTTGAAATCCATTGTGTATCCTTGTTGCCCATGGAGAGCTCTGAACTTCCCGCCCCGCCCATCCGGGTTCCGTACCTTACCTCGGTGGGTTCCAGTTGTAGGGGGTTCATTCACGCCAGTTCCATACGTTGTGTCCCTGTTCTCAGGGCGTAACGCTTTTCGTACGTCATCAACCAACCACGCAGCAAAGTTTGTAACTGATACTGAGTCACTATTGGAAATCTGGTTTATCTTCTCACCTCTTAGGAATCTGTCTAATTTAGTAACCCCTGAAGTTTGGTATTTATCCTTCTTCTTCTTCTTAGACTTCCGGTCTTTCTTAGACCGACTCATCCCTAACCTTCGTTTACTGCCGCCACCATAGGTTGGGGTGAATACTCCGGGGTCAGAAGCTACAGCAACGGTTCCACCACCGGCTAGCCCTCCTGCGCCTCCTGCGCCTCCTGCTCCGCCACCTCCGCCGCCTTCTTTCATCATAGCAACTTCAGATGACCGCTTTGGGGCTGCTTGAACTGCTGGGATTTCAGGGTTGTCTTCTAAGCGTTGGCGTGTTACTGCCTCTAGAGAAGCTCTGCGGGCAGCCGTTTCGCTATCCGCTCTCCCTTGTTCCAGAGCTTTAGCATTGCCTTCCGCCATTTCAGCATCAGACAGTGATTCAGGTTTACTACTAGTATCAGGTCCTTGACTTCTACGAATCCGTTGTTTTAGAAAATTCTGTAATTGTCCTAAGTTAGTCATCGAGTATGTCCTCTACATCAGTGACAGGGTTTGAAGGAGCTTCTTTTCGTGTTGACGCAGTTTCAGGGGGACGGGCAAAGGTGGCTTTTTCCACCCTAGCCAATCTGCCTTTATCTAGGAAAGCTACGTAATTGCCGTCGTTCTGGGAGAACCACAGTTTCGTCCCGTCATCAGACAGTTCCTTAACTAGTGGGGACGGGTATCCTTTCTCCATGAGGTCTTGCATCCACGATTTTGTAGCAAACATCTCGTAGAAATCTTTACGTTTTTCAGAACCTTTGTCAGTCTCGTTCTGGACAGCTACCATGCTATTGTCTGGGGTAATTCCACCGAAGATGCCCTTATGCTTTCGTTTATGCCTAGGGATAGATAGCTTTAACTGCTGTTGGAGTAGGGAGGATAGTTCTGGAGCCATCTCCTCCTCACCACCCTCTTCGCCGCCCTCCTCGCCTTGCTGCTCTTGCTCCATCATAGCTTGCTGCTGTTCCTGTTGCTCCATTTGCTGCTCTTGTTGCTCCACACCCAACTCTAACTGTTTAACTTGAGCATCAATCATCTTAGGTTTACCGGAAATCACGAAGCGGGCTTCCTCCACATCCACATCTGGGTCTTTCAGATTAATTGTGTACCCTAATTGGGCTAGTTGGGCTGCTAACTGAGTACGCTGCAAAGCAAAACTTATGCGAGTAGCTTCTGCCTTCTCTTCTGGATTAGGGAGTTCCATCTTCCAGTCTTTTACATTGAACGCTCGTAGTAGATGTGGGAAAACCTTTTCATGGAATATCCGCTGATCGCCTTCTACCACTCGGCTCATAACAACAAGTTGCTGTGTTTGGGTGGACAACCCACCGAAAGCCTCTGGAGCGCCCTGCCATGCAGGAGTTACACCCCACATAGCTGCCACACGTTCTCTAATCTCCTGTCGTACAGGCAGGTAATCCATCTCCTGAAGTGTGTGGAACAAACGAACAAGGTCTACTCGACCCCGCTGATTACGGCTTGAAACGGCAACCATCGGAATGAAGTTAGGGTCTGCCTTTACATTAGCAACAAGGTTGGCCCGCTCCCGCCTCAAGCTTTCAGGGTCGTCTGTATGAACCATAAGCATTGAAGAAGGCATCTTTCGTTCAAAGAAATACCGGTAAAGGTTTTTATCCATACCAATAAGGGTCAAAGCCTTCTCAAAGACAGTTAGAATAGGAGACCATCCGTAAGTCTCTGATGGGGAGAACTTGGACACATGGATAACTTCGTTATCAAATAAGAATAAGTTAGTCTCTCTGTGGCGGTATCGGTACATTACAGGACTTCGTTCATGACCTTTAGGGCACTTGCCTGCTACCTCAGCAACATCTCCTCTGTCTATAGGGCACAACCAGTGTGAATTTTTAGGAAGCCCTTTATTATCTAAGTCAAATTCTATGAGGGCTGGGTTCAACCTGCGGATTTCCCTGACCTTAGATTTTATAGACTTGTCTTTTGAATCTACATAAAAGTCTTTTACTAAGTAGATGAAAGCATCATCGGTAGAGTTGAGGTCAAAGTGAGCTTGTCGGAGAACCTGCTCTAAACTTTGGTCAAAAATATTACAATCATCTATAAAGCGTTTGAGTGTTTTAACTTCCTCGTGGTCAGGATTCTCTGTGTCAGGTATTAGCTTGAGACCTCTCCTGAAAACCTCGTTGGTTATGTGGTGGAGTGGTGCCCGTATCTCCTCTACCTGCATAGCGATAGTTTGAATGTCTTGAATAAGCTGTTTCCGATACGCCATTTGGTTGCGTATCCAACCATTCACAACGGTCTCTATTCCTAGAGATGGAGTTCTCCCTGACTCGGTACTAGCGTTATCGTTATAGCCGCCCTTCATTAGATTTAGCCAATCTAAAGTAGAATTAATTTGCCCTAAACCTTTAACAAGTTCCGGAACCTCTGGTAAGTAGTCACCTAATTTCATATGATATTAATCCTTGAGTAGTGTATCCATCTCGCCCATAGCTGCTAGTTTTAGAACGGCTCCCAAAGCTTGCCTCTTTAGTTCGTAAGTGTCGCTCCGACTAGTTTTTATGACGAGATCGCCTTTTTCAGACTGTAGTTTCACTATTTGCGCCTTCAGGTCTACTGTTTCATCAGCTAATTCTTCGTGGTCGCATTCAGGAGCGCCCATGCTGCCCGCATCATCTAAAAGGCCCATCCTAGCGGCTTCTTTCATTAGTGACAAAAAGGCTCCCTCTTTAACTACCGTTACTGCTAGGCTGTCATCAGGCACATCTTCGTCAGGTTCTAAAACCTTCAGGGCTGAGTGCCAAGTGTCCAGAATTCGCCACGTTCCTAACTCGTCTTGGTTAGCCGCATACTGCTCCCCACGTTCTCGTAACATGTTACCTATAGCCATACTTCACTCCTTAAAACTAATCTACTCTTATTATACTACTAATCTATAATTTTATGCAATGTGGCATTTAGACCAACCGCAAGATTTACATGTCACGCAACCGCTCTCTTCGATTAGGTAAGCGTTTTCGCAACATACTTCATTGTCTATTTCAGAGAGGACATCTTCAAACCCTTCAAGAACAGTTTGTGATTCCGCCCCGGCTTTTACCAGAACCTCTTTCTCTCTACTACCGGTTCTGTAGACGGTTATGCCTTTACAGCCCTCTTCCCACGCAAGCATGTATGCTGTATAAACATCTTCAATACTAGCACTGTTTGAGAAGTTAATGGTTTTAGATATCCCTGAGTCGCAATGTTCTTGGAATGCAGCCTGCATAAGTACATGCGCTTCTGGAGTAATATCCCCTGCTGTCACATAAACTTCTTTCACCCACTGTGGGACGTCGGTTCGGGATTTAAGAGACCCGCCATTAGAAATGTAATCCATTAAATCTTCAGAGTAAAATTCGTAAGTCTTAGCGTCCTGCTCAAAATATTTATTGGTGTAGTATACAGTTTCTCCCTCTAAGATGTTCATCTTTTTCCACGCTAACGCAAAGGTTGGCTCTATCCCGCTAGATGTGTCAGCTAGCATAGAAATCGTACCTGTGGGAGCTACTGTAAGGCGGCAAGCGTTCCTGAGTTTTGTGTCCGTCGCTACATACTCACTTTCAGCCCAAGCGGGGAAAACTCCTCTGGAGGTGCCTAGCCGTAAAGATTCATGGTCTGCAATATCTCGTACAAACCCCATTAGGTAATTACCGATCAAGCGCCCTGATTCAGTATCGTAGCCTGTACGTAGCTGAATAAGTAGATCAGCGAAACCCATAACCCCTAAGCCTATTTTACGTGTAGCTTTAGTCATGGCTTCTATTTCTGGGGTTGCGTAGTGATTGGCGTCAATAACATTATCTAAAAACCTAGTGGCTAGACGTATGGTTTTATCTAAGTTATGCCAATCTATGTTAGATTTCCAGTCTAGTGACGGTTCCGATGAGCTTGAAAACTTAGTAGGTATGAAAAAGTTAGCTAAATTTATTGACCCTAGATTACAGGACTCATTCCCAAGTAGAGGTTGCTCTCCACAGGGGTTAGTAGCAATCATGCGACCGAACTGGCTCTCCACTTTATTATCCTTATTAATGGCATCTAGGAAGACCATGCCGGGCTCACCATTTCTCCATGCACCGTACACCATCTTGTTGAACACCTCCCTTGCATCCAAATCGTCAACCACTTCATTGTTGCGTGGATTGATGAGGGAGTAACGTGTTCCAGCTTTTACAGCTTTCATGAAATCGTCGGTAACACCTACAGAAATGTTAAAGTTATGGATATCCCCTTCCACAGCTTTACAGTCTATGAATTCTAAGATGTTAGGATGGTGCACATCCATTATAGCCATGTTAGCCCCGTCTCTTTTGCCACCCTGAGTAATCATGGAGGACACACGGGAAAGTGTCTTTAGCACCTCTATAGGCCCACATGAAATTCCGTGGGTGCTTTTGATACGGTCCCCTTTAGGGCGTAATTTCGATAGAGCAAAACCGGTCCCACCGCCGAACTTTTGAACCATTGCGGCGTCGTGCGCCGCTTTCATAATCCCCTCCATACTATCTTCAAGAGGAATTACAAAACATGCGGACAAGGTGCCTTGCTCGGTACCAGCATTCATAAGGGTGGGGGAGTTAGGCACAAAGTCTAATGCAGACATCATGGCGTGGAAGTCATTAGCTGACAGTTCTGTTTCTACTGGGAGTTTCCCATAGAGTGTTTCTATACTGCTCACTGCATCGGCTACTCGCCTAAACATTTGATCTGAGTTTTCAACAGGTTCGTTTTCATCGTTCTTTAAATAGTATCGTTTCTTTGCGACGAGTTCAGCTTGAGATGCAAGAGTGACCATTCGTTCCCCCTTAGGTTTTACTTACGGAATCCACAGTATAGGCATAGTCCCCGTTCTGGTATCCATACACTAGGGCCGCAGTTGGTATCCTGACAATCGGGATTTAACGGTCTGGGGGCAGAATCGGAATCGGAGTTAGTTTTATTATACCCTAAAAGCTTCGCCTGTACAGCCTTTGCAGGGGTGTTTTCTGCATCATTCGATGCGGAGTCCAAATCCTGTAAAATGTCTTGAACATTCCCTACAGTTTGGACTTGATATCGAGAAGACTCGTAACATGCTTGTAGCGCCATGGCGATTGAAAAGAAGGCGTCCCCGTGCCCCATAGGGGTCTCTGCGGCTTTCAGTTCGTTGTTTACTGACAGTATCTGAGAGGTTTGACGTTCATCAGCTAAAAATTTCGTGTTACCTTCATGTACATAAGTTTCAAAAATCTGTGCCATAGTCATCTTGCTCTTTGCTGTGAAGTGCATGGGCCACCACGCAGTGTCTAAGCCTCTGTCTTCTAGCTCACCTCTCGTGTTATCTATGTAGCCTTTGTTAAGCTTGAAATTTTTAGACACTAGATTTAGGAACTCTATTTGGGCAGTGTAATCCCACCCGTCTAGCCATGTCTGATGTATCTGTTCGATATTGTCCCCGCTCTTCTTAAAAATCACTAGATGAGACGGGTGCCTCTTTTTACCTACGTCGAAACCAGCATATATCATATCCCCATCCTTGAAATGGTGGTCGTGGTTTGATGGGTAATTTCGTAGACCGTAATCTAAATTTTTAGCGATGTCTTCTTCTGAGAAATAGGACTCTTGACTAAGGAAAGGTTTTAGTAGGAACTCTGAAGCAAAGGATTTAGGTTTCGCTCTCTGCTGCTCAAGTAACCAGTCCTCATCGTAAACTTCAGGCATTAGAACTCGTCTGTCAGGCACTGGGTCTAGTGCAGGTAATTTTCGAAGTACGAACCGTGAATCTGTTTCCAGTTTCTCTAGAATATCACCGGGTAACATAGGGGTCCCCATAACAACTACTGGGACTCCTTGATTTGGTATAAACATAGATTCAGTCATGAAGTGATCTTCAATCTTGTTTATCTGTGATAGGTTAAGCGGGTTCTCAGGGTCTTTTAGAATGTCGTCCGCTATTAGGGCACCGTTCACATGCATACCTCTTTTAAACGAGAATAGCCCCCCATGCTGAATCTCTAAAGCGCTTCCGTTATTATTACTACGGTACCTGAACGTGTAATCTGCTTTAGGCGTTTGGTTGCGTATCCACTTAGAGAGCAGCGGATTTCTAGCAACTTCCTTGTTTATCTCACTGATATGATACTTAGCCATTGTATCACTATAGGATAAGTATAGAATACTAGTGTCTGTTTTAGCTTTAAGGAGCGTCCACACTGCAAACGAGTGACCTAAAATAGTACTCTTGAAATGAGCACGGGGTAGGATTGCAGCGTAGTTCGACCCCTTGGTTATAGTCCCCTCTAACTCTTCACATAAAAGCTTGACATGCCATACGTTGAATAGCTCAGGTTTTTCAAAGCTCAGGCTCCAAACATCACGGGTGAACTCAAAGAACGTGCCAATAGACACTTTCTCACTATTTTCAATCCCTGAAGAAAGAACATCGAATGCTTCCCTAAGAGTTACTACTTCTGCTGGCATTTTGCTCCTCTGTAGATACTAACAGTTTTAATTTAACGGCTACGGTTGCCAATAAGTCGGCATCGTCAATCTCGTCTACCAACACCCTCATAACCTCCTGAACAAACTGGAGGTTTATAAGCCCTTCTAGAACTCGACGCTCACCTTGGATACCCACATCGGCTGCTCTTACTGCGTCCAACGCCCTAGTAAAATTCAAGTTCCCTAACTCATTCGCTGCCTTTACACGGATATCCTGATAAATTTTCAGTTGTTCATCTTGTAATTTGAATACTTTAGAAGCTTCGCTCTCAACTATTTTTTCATCAGCTTTTACAGCTACTTGAGTACGTTTAGCGTCCCAATCAAACTTCCTCGCCCAAGCATAGATAGTGGGCGGGCGGACACTGACGTTATAATTAATAGTGAGATGTTCGGCTATCTCTCTAGCACTCAGACTGTTGGCTATATAAAGTTCCATACCTTTAAGTCTAACCGCTACCGGTATATTTTTAGGCATTGCTACTCCTTACTCGTCAGGGTACTCGGCTGTACCATAATGAAATGCTGCATGTTCAGGATTTTGGGAGTCTATATTCCCTCCGTAAGGGGTTCCGTCAGACTGTATCAGCTTGCTGAAATCCATGTGGTCAGTCTTATTAGTTGCTGCGTTATAACATGCAGGTACTTTAAACTTAGCCCCGCTAGAAAAGAACGACTTAAAGTCTACCCCGATCTCATCCCTAGTGCACAACCCCACCCAAACATTCTCTTTTTCAACAATGGGTTTGTAGCTGGTGTTGTTTCTAAGGGCTCCGGTGGTTCTTTGGGTATTCTCGAACTGTTTATTGTGAGCGCAAGCATAGTATTTACACCAAATCACTGTACCCTGCTGCTCTTTCAAGTCTTCCAGCGTAGTTCCTTCAGGAAACCTGTCTTCATAAACTACAGGCTTATCCTCCTGAGGCCCACCCTTGGAGACGTACATTTTAAACTTATCAACCATTTCTTTTCCTCCACAATGCTATACAAGCAGCATCAGCATAATCTTGTTCGGGGAATACGTCCCCCCATTTAGAAATAGCAAATGCCAATATGTCACTTTTCTTAGCGTTACCCTTACCCACAATTATTTTTTTCCACACTCTATTATCCACAGGAGCAGACGGAGTACCCGACCTATGCAGTTGTAACTTAACACCCGCTACTACCGACGCAATAGCTATTGTGGCTTTCGCATTTTGGATGTATATAGCGGACTCTATCGCTGCTGTGCTTATATCTATTATACCCGGATACGCTTCAAAAGCGTCGAACATCTCATAAAATCGAACTTCATAGTCCTTGTCGCTGCTTGCAAACTTCTCCATACCCAACAAATTCTCATCTGTGTCCAAAAGGACTAAGTGGATAGCTTTAGAGGAGCAGTCGAAACCCGCTATCATTCTGAATCCTTATAGGCTTGAGTTCGGAGAGAGACAATTCTGGAAACTGTTGCGAATGCTGAAGTGTATAGTTTTAGTTGTCCTAGTAGTCTAGTATACAAAGTTGAAACATCTATTATGTCCCTCCTCAAGTTGGCAAGCGATTCTCTGGTTAGCATAACTTCCCCCCGTAATTGCTCTTTGGTAGGTTTGCGTGACCCTTTCCCGATATGTTCTTCCGCAACCTGATACATAGCTATATTATAAGCTTCATCAAACTGGGCTTCCATAGCTCCTTTGCGAGCTTCTATGTCCGCAACGTGCTGTTCTAGTAAACTTTTGTACCCGCCGTATATCCCTAAGTACTCTTCTAGTTTGAGTATAGAAGCGTGTATAACATCTGAGAATTTCAGGTCTGTATCCGGTGTATCCAAAGACATGCCAAATGTGGGGACACCTAGACCGGTTAGATAATTCTCTGCAAGGTCTGTCGCATTGCTATAGCTCCAGCGTTTTTTCATACCTCCACCTTCCTGCAATCACACCAATTGTTACCAGTGCATTCTTCTGGGGGCGCTTTCAGGGACATTATACGATTGCACCTATCTTGTAGCTCTTTCCAGAGTTTCTCGTCTTTGTCAAGCTTAAAGCATTTCCAAGCCTGCGTGTTTTTATTTTCATACAGTATGTATCCATGCTTGTAGTTCCCCATGTTTAAGTAAAGCTGGAGTTGTACTAAGTGTTCCGGTTTAGGGCCTTTTAGTTTCTTGTAGTCTTCCTGTTTGATAGTTTTCAACTCTACTGGGACAGGATCATCCGGAAATACTATAAAGTCTATCCTACCTGATATGGGTGGGTCTTGAGTTTTGATGGGGAGTTCCCTAGACACCAGAATTTTTACATTGTCTAGGTACCGCTCGAACCTCTCTTCAAACGCCCCGCCCACATCAAAAATTCGTTGTATTCTAGGTGGGATGGTACTGCCTAGTAACATACCGTTGTACGCCATATACATATACCTGTCACACTTGTTCCCCAATGCTGATGGGTAGAACACTCCTATTCTTGGGGGAGAGTTTTCACTCCCTAGCCCCTCCTCTATAAGAGAGGGTAGCCCTAGGTCAACCTTGACAGCGGGAGCTACTATGCTATTTGATTTTGATATCTGTTTAATTCCTGACATAATCTTTCCTTAATGTCTTTCAACGTTTTCTCTCTAAAGTGCCACACTTCCGCTATGCCCATGTCTATCAAGTCCTGATCTCTCCGAGCGTCTCGTTTAGCAAGATGACCGAAAGGCCCGTCCGCCTCCACCACCACATCTAACTCTGTGAGGAGAAAGTCCACCTCATACTGCCCAAATTTAGCTTGTTCAACATAACGTAGACCTAGCTCCTCTATACACCTCTGTACAAGTTTCTCTTGTTTAGTCCCGTTTCTGTATGGCACTTACCAACCTCTGCATATTATCAGGGTTTGCAGCAGCTACTAATCTAAGATTGTCGAAACCCTGTATGGTCTCTTCTCCAAAGAAGTCGCTTGTGTACCACGCACCGCTTTTGTTTATGAGACCTACTTCCAAAGCTTCTCTCAGGTAAGTCTCGGTTATATCTATGCCGCCCTCAACTCTGAACGGAGTCTCAACCTGTTCCCACCGAGTGCCTCCGAACTTGTCTTTTTGTAGGGATGTAATAATATTGAAACCTAACCGCTTCCCTTTAGGGTCTTTAATGTATTCCCCTCTACGTGTCTCTAGTACCCCGTGTGCAAAGAATTGTTGACCTTTCCCGCCCGGCATAGTCTCTATCGCCGCTACGGGCCCCATAGACCCACGCACTTGGTTTATAACAACAAGGGCAGAGCCGTGCCTTAGTAGTGGGAGAAGCCGAATCAGGGCTTGGTTCCATGACCTTGATTGCCACGCCATAGGGCTGTAGCTAAACATATCTTTCTGTTTTAAAATCTCACTTGGGATAAGCCCTGCAACGCTGTCAAGCACTACCAAGTCTACCCCGTTCTTCATACCCGCAGCCATAGCGTTATAAGCATCTTCGGCATTTTCGGGTATCTTTAGAAGAATTCTATTGGTGTCAAGGCCGCAAGCGGTCATCCAGTCGCTGTCCCATGACTGCTCAGTGTCTACCCATAAAACAGTTCCATTGTCTTTCTGTACGGTCTCACTGAGTTTGGTGCAGAGGTACGACTTACCTGATGACCAGCCGCCGTAAATCAGAGTGAATCTTTTCTTAGGTATTCCGCCATTGGTTATCTTGTCTAGTTGGGGGATTCCGAAAGATATCCTATCGTACTCTAAGGCTGCATCGTTACCGATGGACAGCCCCAAGTTTTTATCTTTTAGTAGTGTTTCAAACAAATCCGCTGCATTATTCTTCATCTAGCGCTACCCCCGAATTCCTGTTTAGGTATGCTTCTGCCCAAGCAAAGGCTACTGCCGCACACTGGACAACCTCCTCAAACATTCCAGCACTCCGTTCTTCGTACACTTCCCTAGCCACTTCCCCAACTTCTTCAGTTAGTATGACTGTCCATCGCTCATCTGAGTTGCCTCTCTGGTCACCCCATTTAGCGTCCTGACGTTCCCGTTCGGCTAATACCGCTTCTAGTACTCTCATTCGTGTAATTTCTGTAGTCACTACAACCACCCCCTTAATCTATTGAACCTTCGTGCGGATATTTAATCTTTTGAAGTTCTTTGTCTGCTAACATAAAGAGTTTTACAAAAGCTTTGCCTAAAGCTACTTTCGACTCATCTAACTGCTTGTCTACATCATCTTCGGTATCTATGTCATGGATACCTAAACTAACTTTAGCATTGTTGTAATCGCCCAAATTTACTGTGAAGGACAATTCTTGTGAAACCTTTGCCATAACTAACTCCAATCTAAACTAGTGACTAATTCTCTATCTGCTATTACAGGTGACTCTCCCCACTCTAGGTAATCTCCCGCCGTCACTGGGGGAAGGGGTTTCTTTTCATATACAAGGCTACCGTCAATAACTTCAAAATCGTGTTTGGTAGCCCATGACGGTTCACACAGTTCCATATCTACCATAAGAGGTATACCTAAACTATTCTCTTGAAGTATACCACGAATCTGCGGTATCAGCAATACATCATCCTTATGTATTTCACATATAATTTCATCGTGGACCTGAAGTAACATATTACTTTTTGTGCCCGTTAGAAATTTGTGAACTTCTATCATCCGCTCGCTTAGCAGGTCGGCGCTAGTCCCTTGGATTAAGTAATTCACCGCCTTGTAACCCTTGCTACGCTCTACCTTATACACTCGATTATATTTACTCTTAACCCAACCCCTCTGCTCAACCATACGCACTACCGAATTGAAGAACTTTTTAGACCCCGTAATATTCTTAAAGTACTCAGCCTTGTATTTACTAGCTTCTTTAGGGCTTGTGTTTAGCTGCCCAGCCAGTTTATCTTTCCCGATGCCGTAGATAACTCCAAAGGTTATGGTTTTAGCTAGCTGCCTGTAGAACTTGTACTCTGGGTGGTCTTTGTCTATCTTGAATGCTATCTTTGCCGCTTCCCCGTGAAAGTCCACATCCCCTTGTTTCATAAGGTTAAGCATATCTGGGTTGTCTATGTAGTTCATAAACATCCGGACTTCCATTTGTGAGTAATCATACGATACTAGGTAATGGTCCGGTCTAGGCTTGAACAGCCTTCTGATAGCTAACTGCTTGTCGTTACTTTCGTCTAGGGATTCATCGCCAACAAAGCCCCATATTTGCAATACATCTTTACGTAAACTTTTAGCTGACATAGAAGTATTCTGGCCTTTGGCGGCTATTATCGCATCTACCCTGCCCTGAATCTCCGCTATTTCGGCATCAGTGTTGAATTCGACATCATGTAACTTGAAGTGGTTTCGTGGGATATTTTGTAGGTTAGGCTCCCTTGATGAAAGTCTCCCTGTAACAGTGCCCCAATTTGCATAAGTTGTATGCATAGTGTCAAGAGCTCTGTACGGTTCGATATAAGTTGAGGCCAGCTTTAGAAGAGTTCGGTACTGCCTAATCCAACCCGCTAAAGGGTGGTTTACCTGAACTAGCGCCCCTTCTGCCCAAGAGTCAGCACCTTTGGTAGTTTTCTGCGGTGAGCGTATGCCTAGCTTAGCGAAGATTTGGCCTACCTGAGCAGAACTCGCTACGTTGAATTCTTCCCCTGCGATGCTATGGATAGTCTTTAAAACTTCCTCGCTACGCTTATTTATTCTAACTAAAGAACTTTCAACATACTTACTATCAATTGACACGCCTGTACATTCCATCTTGTATAAGACTTTAGTTAGATCAATCTCTAAGCCCCACACTTTCTCCTGCCCGCTGCGAAGAATCTTGTCTTTACAATCTACGTATAGCCTGTATGTGCCTTCAACGTCCTTCTCGCAGTAAGGGCCTAGGATGTCAGGGGGGCATAAAGAGAAGTCTACAAACCACTTATTCTTACGTAGAATCTGCTTAGTTTCAATGTCGTAGGCTCCTGCTTCAGGGCCATACCGCCGTATAAGCGTATCCGTGAGATTCAGTGTGGTTACTGTTGTGCTCTCGGTAAGCCGAACCATAACAATGACATCTATCAGCGCTTTGTCTGGTACTACTAAACCGTCTTTTTCTAGGAATTTTAAATCAAACTTAAGGTTGTAGCCTACTATTGTTTTGCAGGTGTTCATCACCTCCATAAGTTTAGGCAGTAGGTCGCTATCTAGGTTGCTCCCAAGAGTGCGGTGTCGAAATGGGAAGTAGAAGGTTTTACCCCCTGCCCCCACCCCAACACCGCACAATTGGTTGCCACGCAAGGCTTGCAGGCCGTTGGTTTCACAATCAACTATCCACTCATCATGTTGTGAGAGATACTCGATTGCGGTTGCGAAGCCTTCTGCGTTTACAACTACCACTAGAAGGGTAGGTCGTCATCCGAAGCAGCGGAAATGCGTACTGCGGTATCTGGCACCGCTACTTCATCAGGGGAGTCTTTCTTTTCAGAAATCCCGTACCGCTCATTCATGTAATCCATTACTGGAACCAAGTCATCCAAATCGGAAAGCCTGTCACTAGGAATATCTAATTCCCTAGGGCTTACTACTACCGTGTATGAAGTGTCTTGCATTCCTGAACCTGTGCGACGAACTCGTACTACACCCTTGTCTAGGCAGCCCCAGTCATTGTACACATCTACAAGCTGGTTCCAGATGTAGTTACTACGACCGAAGGCAAGAGGAATAACTTTGAAGTCCTCTATAGTCTCTCGGTACAACTTGCGCCCAGCGGGGCCTTCGACGGCTTCCCATGTGTCCACCCTGCGGTCTGTATGAAGGACGTCGTGTACGTACGCCCAGAACCCGAACCTGTGTGAAGGGCGAGTGCCTTCTGGTACTGTGGATAGAGGGCCGTTCGCTCCACCAAGGACACTGTTCCATCGACCTTCTTCGTTGAACGTGTACATCCAGTAGTCTGCGAGTTTCGGGTCGTCTTCCTCACCAGACGCTACTACGGTCATAAAGGCTTGGTCACCGTCTTTGAACCAAAGCTCTTTACGTTGCTCCATCGAAGTTTCCGACGAAGTACGCTTATCTATTCTATTCTGTATCCCACCGATACCTACCATAGGTTTCTCCTTTACCAATAATTTCTATCTTTTAGAACCCTGTCAAGGGTAGCATACTCTCGTATGTCTTGTACATCCTTATAAGGTTCTGGAATCTTTACATAAGAAACTCTAACCCCGTCCCCTAGGACTGTCAAGGCTTTATCTAGCCCAATCTGACCGGCTTCGTCATTGTCAAAACATAAAACTACCTCGCCTACTGAAAAGTCCTGTAGTAAAGACGCCTGTGCTTTCGACATAGAAGCACCCAGTATAGCTACCGCAGGGTAACCGTACTGGTCTAACCACATAGCATCTAATGGGCCTTCCGTTACGTATATAAGGGGAGCCTCGTTTATCAAGTGCCCACCAAATAGTAACTTAGACTTTTTCAATGACTGATTATAAAGGTATTTTGGGAACCCCCGCTTACGCCTGACCGCCCACCCAACAGTACGGGCTAGTTCGTCCCTTATAGGGAAAGCTAACCCATCCTGCCCAGTAATACCACACTCCCAACGCCTTAGAGTTTTAACTGTGAACTGTCTGTTAAAAACCCAGTCAGGCACAAAACTAGTGTTGTACGGGAATTGCACTTCCGGAAGTGTGGGTGGTTCAAGCTTTACATCATCGAAGAATGAGGTGTCTATTAGTACCTCATGATCTCCTATGAACTTATCTACTTGAGCGCCTGATAAATTCAGGTACCTTCGTAGAAAAGACTTTAGACTCCCTTGACCGCACCCCCGAAAGCATATCCATAAACCTGTTTCAGTGTTAATTGAGCATGAATCATGTTGGTCAGTATGAAACGGACACCTTATAGTGAACTGCTCTACCCCTACTGGGGTATTTAGCCCTGCCTTCAGCAAGACGGCTGACCAATCAAGCATTACTTACGCCCGTTACGTTCTACTTTGTTAGCTCGAACAAACAGAACCACCTCATTCTCGTAACCGTTAGAGTCAGTAATCTTGCCCTTGCGGACATCAGCTACCGTAATAGATAGGTACGGATTCCCCGGACCTTTACTCTTGGCGGTCTTGATGATAACGTCATCGTCATTTCTCTTAAACCATGTCAATACTTGCATTTCTTTCCTCCTAAAAAACGTCGTCTACTTCTTTTATTTCACCCTCGTCAACATTCCACAAAAAGGTGCACATATCGGCAGGTAAGTCCCCGTCCCGGTACTTCTGAAATTGGACTGATCTGAGATTATCAGCATCCTCTACCATACACATGGAAAGAGCAACGTCAGAAGCACGGATAAGAGCGTCCCCAAAGGCTACTTGGTCGGCACGGGGAGGCGCAAACATATTTGATGCGTCTCTCGTAGCCTGAGTAGATACCACAATAGTAGTGTCTTGAGATAAAGCCAAGTTTTTAAGACCATAGAATAGGCTGTGGTTCTGTTCCCATGAAGCCGTGTTCTTCGACGCTGTGGATATAAGATAAACACCGTCAATCACTGTAATATCTGGTGCGTGTTTTCTTATTAGATTAGCTATGCTATGTAAAGAGATGCTATCTTCCCCGCTGATATGGTCGCAGATCAATAAGTTCTTTTTGTTTACCTCGGTTAGAAAATCAGCATACTTCTCTTCGTCAATTGGGCTGCCCGTTCTCAAAGCCCTGTGAGACAGTTTGTACCCGCTCTTATTACCCATAACTACATCCATACGCATATCAATAGATTTTTTAGTCATTTCGGTAGATACAAGAAGTGTCTTGTACCCGTTGAGTGTAGCCGTTGCTGCGATATCTACGCACATCCATGTCTTCCCTACAGTCGGTCGTGCAAATGCGGAGATGAGGTCTCCCGGCTGCCACCCCACTCCCGTAGAATTGATTGATTTAAACGGTGTTTTTATCCCAATAAGACCTTCGCCCAGCTTACGTAAATCACGGCGTTCTTTCCAATCCTCTAGCCTGTCTAAGTCGCCCGTGTCGTATTCCTGAACATCTTCATCATAGAGAACTTCTATATCATTTAGATCGTGAAGGATTTTACCCATTGCTTTCTTAGGGTTTTCGCTAAGTTCTTCTTTATTACCCGAAAAGGCTGACACCACTTTCCTGAATAGTACCTGCTTCTTGAACTCATCTTGAGCATAGGAAAATTCTACTGTGGACGCATCTTTTCTAAGTTTAGAGAACTCCTCAAGAAGCACGGCGTGAGTAGGGAAATCCCTGTACTCATCTAAGTACTGCTGTAAAAACATATAAGCGTCTTTATGCACAACAAAATCGGTTTGGGGGTGCCTGAAAGCTTTATAGTTGGCGGTGTCACACAAATTAAAAATTAAGGCGGACTCTATAAAATTAAAGCTATCACTGTTCATTCTGTTCTAATCCTTCACTGAGTATAGAATTCGACCGTAAGCGTTATGCACGAACACGGATATTCCTGATTGTTCTGAGGCTTTATCTGCTACCGATTTGGCCTCTACGTATGTTTTATACGTTCCAAGCACCCAAGTTTTCCGTAGCTTAGAGTTTTGAGAAACTACTCGGAGGAGCCCTTCTTGCGGTGCAGCACGACTTGTTAAGTCAGTGTAGGGTATCTCTTTTGCTTTGTCAATTGATGTCATTCCACTTCTCCAGCGTCTCGATAGCTTTCGCTAATTTCTGTTTGTCTGATGCAGTTGGGAACCACTTAGTTTCCAAATGTATGACAGTTCTCCAAAGATGTCTAATTTTAGAATCTCCGTATAGTAATACACTAGCATACAGGTCTGTACGTTGGCAAGTAGGTAAGTAGGAATCTATTCCGCCCAGAACATACATTATATGTACGTCTTTATGACCCCGTTTCACTCCTCCGTAAAAAGCCCCTACTAACGAGTTGAACCCAAAGGATGCAATCGCTTCTTTCAGGGCTTTAGTTTCACGCCCTATAAATGTTGGGCTTTTATAGTCGGCGTTAAACTTTTCTTTATAAAAGTGGCTGAATACTTTATACAGCGTGGGGGAGTTTTTAAACTCTATACTGAAGGAATTTTTGTTTAACATGTTCCCTCACTGACGATAATGAGTTAGTAGGAAACCTTGTCTCGAACTTTGCGTGGATTTCTTTTAGAGAGTGCCCTGATTGGCGCAGAACTAGAAACGCTATCTCTGGTTCGGTTAGCTTGAAAGAAACTATTAAATCTTTTACTTCTACTAGTTCTAGCCAGTCTTTAGGTTCCTGTAAAAGAAGTTCTTGCGAGAGGGCTTTGTTCGGGGAATCTCCCGGTGATGTATCTGCGCCAAAACTTTGCCCTAAATAGGAGGCTTCATTATTAAGGTTACGTTTAGATTTAGTTGCTAAAGTGCGGATCGTGTTTACCATAGTTGTATGTAGGTAGGTGTGGAAAGTAACATTTCTACTTGGGTCAAACTTTTTGGCTGCCTTTAAAATGCATATACGCAACTCTTGTGCTAAATCGTCTCTGTGAAGTCCAGCAATTGTGTACGTTGATGTCATTCTAGTTATTTTAGGTTCCCACTGTTTAATTAAAGCGTCATCAATTTCCAATGTACTGCTCCTTCCTGTATTTGTTGCAACATCGCATGTTACAGAATGCGTGTCTATATTTCAAGTCTTGGGCACGGCGCACTTCTGATTTTAACCTATAAACGGTCGAAGTGCAATAGTCACAGGACAGTTTTATGTACCTATATCTAGTTGCACAGTCTTTAGAGCATAAAGGGCGTTTCTTCTGCTTGTTTATTATTGCGGTATCACAAACTAAGCAGTAAAGAAGTGGTTTAAGTTTGGGTGGATTTGTGTCTAAGTCCCTACGGTTTAAAACATTCCACACCCTTTGCTTTGTGGCACCTAGCTCCACCGCTATCTCCGAGACACGCATAAACGGATTGTTCTTGCGTAAACGGACAACTCTATTTTTAAACTTCATTAGAAATCAGATATTGAAGCTTGCTTCCGTTCGTATTCCTTTACCCAGCTACTTAGCATGGCTTTCCATTTAGCAGCTATATAAGCTGCATCTACATCCCCGACCTCATCTACACGTTTTAGACCGGGTGAAGCGGCTACTACCCTTGTCCATTGTGCATCTGTAAATTCTACTGTTACATCTGGCATGATCTTATCTCCTTACGTTTGTTTAGATTCATTAATTATACACCTACTCTCCCGATAGTGCTGTTACCGTTCTATTCGCCCATGATGTCGAGTCTTCATCCCAATCATATGCTACCCATTCGGTTGGATTGTCTTCACTGTCCCAACCTGCGTCATCAGGCATGGCTACAGGCGGCTCCCATGCCCATAGAGTGGTATTCAGAGTCCAAGACGGGTAAGGTTGCTGAGGATAAAATACATCGTTAGATGAGTCGTACTTCATTCCAGTGCTAGCATACCGAAACCGAATATTGTCGTTATAACTGGTCTGCACCCAGTTTGTACTTGCCCCGAACAAGGCTTGGCAGAACGATATACCTGCCTCCTCGTTAGGTGCATCTGAGTTGTTCAGCACAATTACTTGGGTAACGATATTGCTCGAATCTATCTGTGCGAAATGTGCCATGTTTTCCCCTACTGATACTTGTACTTTATTATTACGATACCACTACCACCGCTACCGCCACTTTGATAGGTGGTGCCAGCAGAGCTTCCACCACCACCGCCACCGTAATTAGCAGAACCGGCCCCACCAGACGAAGCTTGGTTAGTTGCAGAGGAACTCCCTCCTCCACCACCACCACTGCCTCCCCCCCCTGCCTGACCGATGTAACCGTACGTGAACCCTTTTCCGCCACCGCCACCGCCGCCCCTAGTTATAGATGAACCTGTAATGCTACTTGCTATTCCGCTTCCACCGTTGCCAGCTTTCGGGGTACCACTCCAACTGTTTGTATCTGCGGCTCCTCCAACAGCACCGGCGCCACCACCACCACCCGGCTGTCTGTGAAGGTCGTAGTAACCCCGCCCGCCAGCATGACCTTGACCGCTTACTGCACTACCAACAG
>TARA_R110002096_G_scaffold109774_15_pt1 | contig 22549 bp, 21 predicted proteins | sample TARA_R110002096 | Tara Oceans TARA_R110002096 (sample SAMEA4397295) | marine metagenome | biome: Polar Biome; feature: [DCM] deep chlorophyll maximum layer (ENVO:01000326); material: water (ENVO:00002006), including particulate matter (ENVO:01000060) such as... | depth 35 m
GATTGCAATTGCCAGACTGAGCGGGAGCGCGACCATCGCAACCGAAATTCCGGCGATCAGATCAGCCAGGAATGTCTGCCTGTCATACTCCTTTAGTGTTGTGAGAATTTTCGGATGTCGCATATGCTAGATGTGTCCTTCCAGTGCATAGCACCAGTCATCGATCAGCATATAGCGTTGCCTGAAAACGGATCGTGTGTTCACCTCAACAGTCATGCAATGCGCGCTACGGCCATATCGCGTAATACGTTGATTTCCATTTCATCGTTTTCGTGAATTTTTGCCAGAAGTGCACGAATCCCGATCACAGCCACCGGCCGATCACCTTGCATTGCAACCAGATGCCGGATCCTGTGCCGGCCCATCAGAAATATCGCGTGACTCAACTTGCAGTCAGAGTCGCAGGTGATGACATTTTCCGACATCCAGCGGGCGATCTTTTCGTCGCCGAGCTGGCCGTCATTGCTGGCCAATGCGCGCATGACATCATGGTCTGTCAGAATGCCGGCCAAACCGGATTGCGAGTTCAAGACCACCATGGCATTCTGGTTCTTCGCTACCATCAGCTTCACTGCCTGCTTGAGAAGCATTTCCGGCGTTCCACTCAGCAATTCATGGGTGTTGGGGTTGATCATAGATTTGACTGACATGGGATTTCCTTCCGGTCAAAGAAACGCGCCCGCAGACGCATAAAGTTCAGATTCAAATTCTTGTAGAGATACAAGGGCTGTGGTGATGGTCAGAACAGCGCCGTGTTTGAGATTGGCTTTGAGTTTTCCAAGGACAGCATTCAACTGTCCGATCTGCTCTTCCTTGACACCCTGCAGCAGATCGCGCCGAAGCTGGGTTGCCGTGTCCTCAAGTTGATCAAGCAGACGCAGTGCGTCCCCGGTGACCATGAGGCGATAGGCGCGCCGGTCTTCCGGATTGTTGTCGCGCACCACAAAACCGCGCTCGCCAAGCCGGTCTATCAACCGTCCGACAGCTGCATTTCCAAGCTCCATTTCTTCGGCAAGTTCAGCCTGGGTAAGATGCGGTCTTTTGGAAATAATGCCCAGGGCAAGCCATTTGACGCGGGTCAGATTGTGCATTTTCAACCGGCGGTCGATTTCATGGCGCAACAGATGTGCCACATCGTGGATCAAGGTGCCCAACAGATCGTCTTGCTTCGTAATCATCACCAAACCTAAAGCCGTTTGCTGATGTATAAATGTTAGCATACAATATGTATACATATTATTTATGCGCTCATAATCCCCATCCTCCTGTACTGGCCCCAGCCTCCTGTACTGGTTGGAACCATTATGAAGGTCTGGCGTTAGTGTCTGATATAGTGAGATCAATGCGCGCTGCTTGAATTTCCCCGGACAGGCACAGACAGCCCAGCGCCGCTCGTACCGGAACGACCGAATTCAGTTGAATCAACATCAGGAAAACCACTCCGTGAAATCCGTCAATCCTGCCGATAATGAAATTTTCTTTGAACAATCCGCCGATACAGATGCGGCTGTTGAAAAGGCGCTGACCCGTGCCACAAATGCGTTTCAATCCTGGAAAATAAAGCGATTTGCCGACCGTGCAGCAGTGCTGAACCGGGCTGCAGATATTCTCGACAAGCGCCGCGCTGAACTGGCGGCGCTGGCCACACGCGAAATGGGCAAACGCCTGGCGGAAGCAGAAGCGGAAGTTGAAAAATGCGCCTGGGTCTGCCGCCACTATGCGGAGCATGCGGTACACTATCTGACGGATGATGAGCGAGAGAGTGACAAATCCGAATGTTATGTGCGCTATCTGCCTTTGGGTCCGGTGCTTGCTGTGATGCCGTGGAATTTCCCATACTGGCAAGTCTTCCGGTTTGCAGCGCCGACGCTGATGGCCGGCAATACCGGCCTGCTGAAACATGCCAGCAATGTGCCGCAATGTGCGCGCGCCATCAGCGAGGTTTTCAGGGAAGCCGGCGCTGATGATGGTGTGTTTCAGACACTGCTCATTGGGTCCGCCAAGGTGGAATCGCTGATCAAGGATAAACGCATCAAAGCGGTTTCACTGACGGGAAGCGGCCCAGCGGGGGCGGCTGTTGCCGCACAGGCCGGAGACCAGATCAAACCAAGCCTGATGGAGCTTGGCGGCTCCGATCCATTCATTGTCATGCCGTCCGCTGATCTGGAGCAGGCCGTCGAGACCGGCGTTAAGGCGCGGATGATCAATAATGGTCAAAGCTGTATCGCGGCCAAGCGCTTCATCATTCATGAAGATATTTATGATGATTATGTGAAGCGATATGTTGACCGTGTCGAGGCGCTCAAAATAGGCGATCCGATGGAGCCTGATACCGGCATGGGTCCGCTGTCGAGCAAGGCGATCCTTGATGAACTGGCCGATCAGGTGAAACGCGCTGTCGATCACGGCGCCAGGATTCTGACCGGAGGCGAAAAAACCGGCTCCAAGGGTAACTACTATCGTCCCACCGTTCTGGCCGATATCGACCCTGACAATCCGGCAGCCGAGGAAGAGTTTTTCGGTCCTGTGGCGCTTATGTTCAAGGCGGCTTCAGCCCAGGAAGCAGTGGAAATTGCGAACCGGTCACCTTTCGGTCTGGCCAGTTCGGTGTGGACCAATGAGCAAAGCGAGCGCGATCTGTTCATCAATGAAATTGAGGCCGGTTCGACCTTTATCAACGCGATGGTCGCGTCCGATCCGCGCCTGCCATTTGGCGGCGTCAAGGCATCCGGTTACGGGCGGGAACTCTCCCGGGAGGGCATCCTTGCGTTCGTCAATGCAAAAACCATTGTGCTAGCCTGAGCAGACCACCTTCATCCGACCGGTTCCAATTCAAGAAAAGCGCACATCCCTATGACACAAACGGCCGCAGAACTTTTCGTCAAATGTCTGGAGATGGAGGGAGTTGAGCGCATCTATGGCGTTCCCGGCGAGGAAAATGCCGATTTTGTCCTGGCACTCGACAAATCTTCGATAGAGCTGATCCTGACCCGGCACGAACAGGGCGCGGCCTTCATGGCATCCACCTATGGCCGGCTCACCGGAGAGGTCGGCGTCTGCCTTGGCACGCTGGGACCGGGTGCGACGAACCTGATGACCGGCGTCGCCGACGGAAATATGGACCGCGCGCCGATACTGGTCATCACCGGCCAGGGCGCGACGACACGCCAGCACAAGGAAAGCCATCAGGTGATGAATGTGGTGGATATGTTCCGCCCCGTTACGAAATGGTCGCAGGCGGTGCAAAGCGCCGACAGCGTGCCGGAAATCGTGGCAAAGGCGATGAAGCTGGCGCGCACCGAAAAACCCGGTGCCGTCCACATCGAACTTGCGGAAAACATCGCGGCTGAAACAACCGATGCCACTCCGTTGCGCCCTGCCAATCCGCGCCGCGCAGTGCCCGATGACACGATCATGGATCAGGTCTGGGACCGCATCCGCCAAGCCAGATCGCCCCTCATCATTGCCGGAAACGGTACCATCCGGACACGGGCCAGCAAACAGCTGCGGCGGTTTTGCGATGCGACGAATATCGGCGTGCTGATGTCATTCATGGGTAAGGGAGCGGTTGATCTGGATGCGGAGTATTGCCTGTTTACCATCGGCATGGGGCAACGGGACTATCCGCTGCTGGCGGTTGAATCTGCTGATCTGATCATCACGCTGGGCTTTGATATGGTGGAGTATCCGCCCTCCAGCTGGAACGGCAATGGCGACACGGACATCATCCATATCGACTTTCTGCCGGCCGAGGTTGATGCGGATTATATGCCCGAGATCGAAGTTGTCGGCGATCTCGCACATGCGCTGTGGATGTTGAATCAGCGCATCAAAAGCGACGGAGCGCCGCAATTTGAGTTAAACAAACAAGCCGCAGTGCGGCAGACAATGCTGGCAGAATTTGCTGAACATGCGGATGATGATACGCGCGGGTCGATACGCCCGCAAAAGGCGGTGGCCGACATCCGCAAAGTTCTGGGGCCCGATGACATTCTTCTGTCGGGCGTTGGCGCCCATAAAATGTGGATCGCCCGCCAATACCATTCTCACGAGCCGGGCACCTGTATCATATCCAACGGATTTGCCTCCATGGGCATGCCTTTGCCCGGTGCAATCGCTGCATCCATCGCCTGCCCGCAGCGGAACATTCTCGGTGTGGCCGGAGATGGCGATTTCCTGATGAATGTGCAGGAAATGGAGACGGCAAGGCGGCTGAACAGCAACATCACCATGCTGATCTGGGAAGATGAATCCTATGGCCTGATTGAATGGAAGCAGCAACAGGAGTTCGGCACCCACACCGATCTCAGTTTCGGCAATCCGGACTGGTTGCTGCTGGCACAAAGTTTCGGCTGGCAGGGTGCGCGTTGCGAGAATGCAGCCGATCTGCTGCCGACGCTGCAAACAGCGCTGGATCACAAGGGCCCGTCACTGGTGGTGATTCCGATTGATTATCGCGAAAACATGAAGCTGAGCCAGCGGCTCGGCGAGATTGATTTCAGTTCCTGATGCTGCACTGCCTGACGGTTTTAAAGGCGGCCTGACGGCCTACAATTCCCGCGTCTTCTTGAACGAGATTTCCGGATATTCCTTGACCACCCGGTCGAGTTCCCACTGGCTCCTGGCCAGATAGACCGGCGCGCCATCGCGGTCTTCGGCGAAGGCCGTCTGGTTGATGCTGCGGAAGTCTTCAATCGCGGATTTGTCAGCGCTGGACACCCAGCGCGCGGTGACGAATGGTGCCGGCTCAAAGCTGATTTCCGCACCATATTCACCGCCAATGCGATCCACCATCACATCAAGCTGCAGAATGCCGACCACGCCGACAATCCATTGCGAACCGAGAAACGGAATAAAAACCTGGGCAAGGCCCTCTTCGGCCAGATCCTGCAGGCCCTGACGCAATTGCTTCGTCTTGCTGGTATTCGACAATCTGACACGGCGCAGGATTTCAGGAGCAAAGGCGGGCAGACCAGTAAAGCGCACCCCGTCCTTTTCGCTCAATGTATCGCCGACCCGCAAGGTGCCGTGATTGGGAATCCCGATCACGTCTCCCGGCCAGGCATCATCGGCCACCTGCCGATCCTGGGCAAAGAACATCAGCGGCGAGTGAATGTTGATGGCCTTGCCGGAGCGGGCGTGTTTCAGCTTCATGCCGCGCTTGAAATGGCCAGACACCAGACGCAGAAAGGCAATCCGGTCACGGTGATTGGGATCCATATTGGCCTGGACCTTGAAGACAAAGCCTGACACATGATCATCTGTCGGGCCGATCTCTCCGCCCTCAATGGTTAGCGGCCGTGGCGGCGGCGCAAAGTCGGCAATGACATCGAGCAGTTCTTCCACCGCAAAACCACGCAGGGCACTGCCGAATAACACAGGACTTAAATGCCCTTCCAGAAAGCTGTCGGAATCAAATGCGCTGTAGCCGGCAGCGGCCAGTTCCACATTGTCGCGCGCTTCTGCCAGAACATTCGGATCAACCAGACCATCGAGCTTTTCATCCATGATACCGGTAGTCTGAATGCGCTCTGCCGGCTTTCCGGGGCCGGCATTATAAAGGAACAGGCCGGTTTTCAGATGAATACAGCCCTGAAAGGTCGAACCGGAGCCGAGCGGCCACATCAATGGTGAAGCGTCCAGTGCCAGCTCTTCCTGGACTTCATCGATCAGTTCAAACGGATCGCGGGCTTCGCGGTCGATCTTGTTCATGAAGGTCAGAATCGGGATGTCGCGCAGGCGGCAGACTTCGAACAGTTTGCGGGTCTGAGGCTCGATGCCTTTTGCCGTGTCAATCACCATCACTGCTGCATCGACCGCCGTCAGGGTGCGGTAGGTATCTTCCGAAAAATCCTCGTGGCCCGGCGTGTCGAGCAGATTGAAGGTCATGTCGCCGCGTTCAAAGGTCATGACGGTGGAGGATACGGAAATGCCGCGGTCCTGCTCGATTTTCATCCAGTCGGAGCGGGTCCGGCGCCGCTCGCCGCGGGCGCGCACCTGACCGGCCATGCGGATGGCGCCGCCGCACAGCAGCAGCTTTTCCGTCAATGTGGTTTTACCGGCATCGGGATGCGAAATGATGGCGAAGGTTCTGCGGCGCAGATATTCGGGGCCGGTTGCGGCTTGTGGATCAGCTAGGCTCATATACTTGGTTCTTTACCCTGAAAGGCTTTGGTGAAACGACACCGGGATGCTTGGGATTGCGTGACCGGTTCGCCCCGCCACATTTGGAGGCTATCCTGTCATTTTCAATGGCAGCCATGATTTGCGGCCCTGTGGACAATTCCAGTCTTGCCCACTGCGCAGCTTGTACTTTGGGCTTTACACTGAATTGACAGCCTTTGCCGGCCAAAGTGAGGTGAAACGCAGATGCGCAGGAAACCGTTCGGTTTTCAAGCCTTTGTGAAGGGTTCGTGCGCAATTAGCGTCTGTCCGGGAGTTTGCCAGAGAGAAAGCCGAGCTGGCGCAGTGTGGATTTTGCGGCGACCACCGGACCAGCCCGAAGAGTGCCAGGTCAGCCCGGCCTTCCATGAACCGGTTCGGATCACCAAATGCATCAGCACAGTTGAAATCAGCACTGGTCGCGGCCTTTACGCCATGGCAAGTGTCGTGCATTCATTGAATTAAAAATTGGGTTCGTCATCATGTCTGTTTCTGCAATACACGTTGAAAACCGGGCCTTGCTGCATGTCGGCGGCGCAGAGGCGGAAGCCTTTCTCCAGGGCCTGATTACCTTTGATATGGACCGGCTCAAAATCCGCAAAAGCGGGTTTGGTGCGCTGCTGACGCCGCAGGGCAAGGTTCTGTTCGACTTTTTTATTGTTCCCATGAATGACGGATTTCTGCTCGACACCCTGGCAGATGCCGGCGCGGATCTGCTGAAGCGGCTGTCGATGTATAAGCTGCGCGCCGATGTCAAGGTAACTGACATCACCGGGGATTTGAGTGTTGTGGCGTTGATTGAGAGCGGTGATGGGGACGATCAACCGCATCTGCCGGGTGCCGTGGTGCCGGATCCGCGTCATGTCAGCATGGGTCAGCGCGCCTACATTCCAAGCGCCGGGATCGGAGCCGCCCTGGCGGATGCTGCACTGGTGCTGGATGAAACCGATGCCTATCTGGCAAGTCGTATTGAACTTGGCATTCCGGAAGCGCCGCTGGATTATGCTTATGGCGAGGTATTTCCCCATGATATCAATCTCGACCAGATTAATGCGGTCGGATTTGAAAAAGGCTGTTTTGTCGGGCAGGAGGTTGTTTCGCGCATGAGGCACAGAGGCACGGCCCGTCGGCGGATTGTGCTGGTGTCTTCCACGGACCAATTGCCGGAGCCGGGGACCGACATCACCGTGGAAAAAAAATCGATCGGAACCCTGGGCAGCGTCAGCACTCATGTCGGTCTTGCACAGGTGCGCCTTGACCGGGCCAATGAGGCGATGGAACAGGGCCATTTCATCAAAGCCGGCACCATACAGGTGACCCTGGCGATACCGGACTGGGTGTCTTTCAAATGGGCTTAGGCACATCCCAGAAAGCGGAGCAGCCCGCGCGCGCCTGGCAGCGCATGTTGTCGGGACGCCGGCTCGACCTGCTGGATCCATCGCCGCTGGATATCGAGATCGAAGATATCGCCCACGGTCTGGCGCGGGTGGCGCGCTGGAACGGTCAGACCGTCGGCGAACACGCGTTTTCGGTGGCGCAGCACTCCCTTCTGGTTGCTCGGATCGGCGAAAAGTTGTTCAGCAATTCCAAATCGTACTGGCACATGGCGCTGCTGCTTCATGACGCGCCGGAATATGTTGTGGGAGATATGATCTCGCCTTTCAAGGCAGTGATCGGCGGTGATTATAAAACCGTGGAAAACCGTCTTCAGCAGGCGATTCATCTGCGGTTTTCATTGCCGCCGGAACTCGGCAGAGCGGAGTTGCGCGCCATCAAATCCTGCGACCGCATGGCGGCCTTTTTTGAAGCGACGCGGCTTGCGGGCTTTTCCGATGCGGAAGCTGCCAGGTTTTTCAGCCGCCCGCGTGGTGTCACAGGGCAGGATGTGTCAGATTTACTCAAGCCGCTGCCGGCGCATCAGGCGCAAGGCGCATTTCTTGACGCATTTGAGCGTTCGGCCAACCGCCTGGCAGTGAAGCCATAAGGAAGTTTAATGAGCGCCATCTACGTTTGCTCTCTCGACAAGCTGGAAAAGACCGCCCGCGAAAGCCGCGCCAGCCATGTGGCGACGCTTATCAATGCGGACACACTTGTTGCGCGGCCGCCTTCGGTTCGGGCAGACGATCATCTGTTTCTGGGGTTCAATGATATCATCGAGCCTTTGTCTGGCATGACACTGGCCGGAGAAGATCACATCCGCAATTTTATCCGCTTTGTTGACAGATGGGATCAGAAGGCGCCGCTGATCGTACATTGCTGGGCCGGGGTCAGCCGCTCCACCGCAGGAGCCATGATTGCGGCCTGCGTTCTGCGGCCTGACCTGGATGAAGCCGCAATTGCAAAGACCATCCGGCAGCGTTCACCGGAGGCCACCCCGAACAAACGCCTGGTGGCGCTGGCCGATGATATTCTTGGGCGTGACGGGCGGATGCTGGATGCAGTTGCCGGCATCGGTCGCGGGATCGATTGCTATGAAGGCAGCGTATTTCATCTGAAAATTGCTGGTGCAGATGATGGCGCGCTCTGAAATTGCGCCCATTGCCATCGGACTCAGTGCCGCAGTGGTGGGCCTGAAAGACCAGACACCCCTCATTCTGACCTTGCGCGAAGATGAAGAAGCCGAGGGCAGGGATATGCTGCCGTCAGGTCCGTTTGATCCGTTGCGGCACCGCACTTTTGAACTGGGATTGCGGGCATTTGTGGAAGCCCAGGCCGGACTTCAGATCGGTCATGTCGAGCAACTTTACACGTTTGGTGACCGGGGGCGTCATGCCCGCCCAGATGATGAGGGTGACCACGTTGTGTCAGTGGGCTATCTGGCGCTGAGCCGGGGTGCTGCCCCTGAAGATGCAATCAGTGCACAGGCACTGGAACTCTCCGGTGCATCATTTCAGCCCTGGTATGAGTATTTTCCCTGGGAGGACTGGCGCACCGGACGTCCGGTAGTGCTCGACAGATATCTGCTGCCGGCGCTGTTGACGTGGGCCGCAAAAGGCGACCCAACACAGGCGGAACGCCTGAAACTGGCGTTTGCGCTGGATGGTCTGGTCTGGGATGATGAGCGCGTGCTCGATCGTTATGAGCTGTTATACGAAGCCGGGCTGATCGAAGAGGCGGCAGCCGATGGACGCGATAGTGTCGTTGTCAGCGATCTGTTCGAACACACCGGACGGGCAATGCGGTTCGATCATCGCCGCATTCTGGCCACTGCGATTTCGCGGCTGCGCGCCAAACTGAAATACCGGCCTCTGGTGTTTGAGCTGATGGGCGATGAATTCACCCTGACTGATTTGCAGAAAACCGTTGAGGCGTTAGCCGGTCGGCATCTGCACAAGCAGAATTTCCGCCGCCTGGTGGAGGCCAATGCACTGGTGGAACCGACCGGCACAAGCAGTGCGCAAACTGGCGGACGTCCGGCGCAATTGTTTCGTTTCCGCCGTGAGGTTCTGCTGGAGCGTCCAGCATCGGGATTGCGCGTCTAAATCGATATGGTCCGGTTAAGCAGTGCCGGACTGAAGCCGCTGCACCGGTTTTTCCTGAATTGGCCAGTGCACAAGTGCGGCAAATCCGCTGAGCGCGATGGCAATGTACCAGACGCTGTCATAGGAGCCGGTGACATCATACAGCCTGCCGCCAAGCCAGACACCAAGAAATGCACCCACCTGATGTGAGAAAAACACAAATCCGAACAGAGTGGCCATATAGCGCGGCCCGAACATGGTTGCGACCAGAGCAGAAGTCGGCGGCACGGTCGACAACCACAGCAGACCCATAGTGGCCGAGAAAAGGATGATGGTGACGGGCGTGACGGGAAAGGTCAGGAATAGAGCAATCGCCACACCGCGCGCCAGATAGATAAATGTTAGCAAGACGGGTTTGGACATGCGGCCGCCAATGACACCGGATGCCAGCGACCCGACAATGTTGAACAGGCCGATCAGGGCGATGGCCCAGCCGCCCCAGCGCTGCGCGATGCCCATATCAGACAGGAAGGGCGGCAAGTGAACGGTGATGAAGGCAACATGAAATCCACAGACGAAGAAACCGACCACCAGAAGATTGTAGCTGCGATGGCCAAAAGCTTCCCGAAGCGCCTGCGGGATTGATTGCTGCGGCGCGGAGAGCGGTGCTGTGTCGTTGGCTGTGCCGCGCAGAAAAACCGCCAGCACGGGCGCAATCAGAACGATAAGGCCGAGCGCAACAAGTGCGTTCTGCCAGCCGAACTGATTGATCAGCTGGATTCCGCCGAGGCCGAAAACAAACTGGCCGAAGGAGCCTGCCGCAGTGCCGATGCCAAAAGCGATTGAGCGTTTCTGCGGAGTGACAATGCGGCCGAAAGCCGACAGAACCAGCGAGAATGATGCCGCAGACATGCCAAGCCCCACCATCACACCGCCTGTCAGATGCAGCGCGAACGGACCGTCAGCATAGGCCATCAGCACCAGGCCGAGCGCGTAGACAATGCCCCCGGCGGCAATGACTTTTGCCGTGCCAAAGCGATCGGCAATGGCCCCTGCCACCGGTTGACCGGCACCCCACATCAGATTCTGAAGGGCCAGAGCCAGGGCAAAAGTCTCTCTCGACCAGCCATTGGCGCTGGTCATCGGTTCCAGAAACAATCCCAGAATGGAGCGGGGGCCAAAGGATGCGATGACAATCAGGCAGCCAATGACAATGACAAACGGAACGGAATTCCAGAAGGATGGTACAGCTCTAATCCGCGACGTCACCACAATTCTCCTTGCACGCTCCGTAACCTATCCTGTTGAGGTGGATTGTGACAGGGATTTCACAATACAGGCAGGACGACCATCCTGAACCCTGGTTGACAAATATTCAGGCTTGCAAATCGTCTGCCAGCCTATATATACTCAAAGTGAGTATAAGTATGAAAGACCGTGATGGTGCTCTGGCGGACCCTCTGTCGGGCGCATTTTTGGGGTCCTGACCAGTGGAGGGCGACATGTCCACAATACCTGCAGCACTTGGTAGCGCCGATTCAAAGCGATCATTTCCCCGAACCGGAGATAGCGCAACAGCAAAGACAGCCGCCGAGCGCTTCGGCATTCTGCCAATGCCGGACCTCACTTATACAGATATCGTAGCGAAGGCCACAGCGCCGATCTATGACAAGGTCAAGGATCAGATTCCGGCGATTGAATGGCCGGTCTTTGCGCCGCTGATCTATCAGATCAACCGACTGAAAAAGCAACGCAACGCGGTCATTCTGGCGCATAATTATCAGACCCCGGAAATTTTCCACGGAGTTGCCGATTTCGTTGGCGACAGTCTGCAACTGGCTATTGAGGCGGGCAAGGTGGATGCGGATATCATCGTGCAATGCGGTGTGCATTTCATGGCCGAAACCTCCAAAATGCTGAACCCGCAGAAAACCGTTCTGATCCCGGACAGCCGTGCCGGCTGTTCGCTGGCATCGTCCATCAATGGCGCGGATGTCAGATTGCTGCGCGAGGCTTATCCCGGCGTTCCGGTGGTTGCCTATGTCAACACAACTGCCGAGGTGAAGGCCGAGGTGGACATTTGCTGCACATCCTCCAATGCAGTGCAGATTGTGGAAAGCCTGGGTGTTCCCAAGGTGATATTTCTGCCGGATCAGTATCTCGCCAGTTATGTTGCCAGCCAGACCGATGTTGAAATTATCTCGTGGAAGGGCGCGTGTGAAGTGCATGAGCGCTTCACCGGCGAAGAGCTGCGCAAATATCGCGAGAATGATCCGTCCATCAAAATCATCGCCCATCCGGAATGCCCGCCCGATGTGGTCGCAGAAGCGGATTTCACCGGATCAACGGCTCATATGATCAATTGGGTTAAAGATAATCGGCCGGACAAGGTTGTGATGGTCACCGAGTGCTCAATGGCCAGCAATGTGGCGGCGGAAGTGCCGGAAGTGAATTTCATCAAACCCTGCAATCTGTGTCCGCATATGAAGCGCATTACGTTGGCCAATATATTGGATTGCCTGTTGACCATGGAAGAAGAAGTTCTGATCGATCCGGCGGTTGCAGAGCGTGCCCGCAATTCCGTTGAGCGCATGATCAACTGGAAGAATTAAAGCATCATGGTTGAAGTTCTGACGCCTCGTTCCAGTGAGGGCATTGATGATGTGGTGATTGTCGGTGGTGGTCTGGCCGGACTGTTCTGCGCCCTTAAGCTGGCGCCCAGACCGGTCACCGTTCTGACATCGGCACCGATTGGCGAGGGTGCTTCGTCAGCATGGGCCCAGGGCGGAATTGCCGCTGCCATGTCGCCCGGTGACAGCGCCGAAGCCCATGTGGCTGATACGATTGCCGCCGGAGCGGGACTGGTGGATGAGAAAATCGCCAGAGTGATGGCGTCGGAAGCTTCGGACCGGATTCACGATCTGCTGGCGTATGGCGTGCCGTTCGATACCGATCTGGAGGGCCATCTGAAACTGTCGCGCGAGGCGGCCCATTCACAACGCCGCATTGTCCGCGTGCGTGGTGATATGGCAGGTGCCGCGATCATGAGCGCGCTGGTAGCCGCTGTTCGAAAACTGCCGTCGATCCGGGTGCTGGAAGGATTTGTCGGCGAGCGTCTGCGCATGAACGGCAAACAGGTCAGCGGTATTGTTGCGCAGGATCTGCGCGGCGGACTGACCAACCGAATGCTGTTGCCGGCCCGCGCCGTGGTGCTGTCATCCGGCGGTGTCGGCGGACTTTATGCAGTGACGACCAATCCGCAGCAGGCGCGTGGCGGCGGCATCGCAATGGCGGCCCATGCGGGCGCAATTCTGGCAGATCTGGAATTTGTCCAGTTTCATCCTACCGCGATCAATATCGGCCGCGATCCGGCTCCACTTGCCACGGAAGCTTTGCGCGGCGAAGGCGCCTATCTGATCGACAATGACGGCAAGCGTTTCATGCTCGACATTCATGAAGATGCGGAACTTGCCCCCCGGGATATTGTTGCCCGTGCCATTCACGACCAGGTTCTGTCTGGTCAGGGTGCTTTTCTGGATTGCCGGCAAAGTGTCGGCGCCAGGTTTCCTGAACAATTTCCAACCGTCTATGCCTCCTGCATGTCTGCGGGCATCGATCCGGTGAGCGATCCGATCCCGGTGATTCCGGCCGAGCATTATCATATGGGCGGTGTGCATGTGGATGTCAGGGGCCGGACGTCAGTCGATGGGCTGTGGGCCTGTGGCGAGACCGCTTCAACCGGGGCCCATGGTGCCAACCGGCTGGCCTCCAACTCGCTGCTGGAAGCGGTGGTGTTTGCCACGCGCATCGCCCAGGATCTTAAGGGCTCTTTGCCCTCGCCACACCGCCATCGCTGGCCGGATGAGCCAATGCCGGAACTGACCGACCGCACGGCGGTGGATGAGGACGTCGTCGCGCTGATCCGCAAAACCATGTCCGACCATGTTGGCGTGGCGCGGGATGGGCCGGGTCTGCGCAAGGCGCTGGAAGTTTTTGAGGCACTGCACAATCGGCCCTTGATGCCCCGGCTTGCCAATATGGCCCTGGTGGCACGCTGTATCGCTGCAGCAGCCTTCGCCCGCGAGGAAAGCCGCGGCGGCCATATGCGGCTGGATTTCCCGGATACATCCGAGGCGTGGCATCACCGCACATTTCTTACCCTCGAAGATGTTGACGCAATTGTCGCATCAGCGCTGCCACAGGCCGCCTGACGGAGTGTTATGACCGAACAGCAAGCATACAGGCCGGAATTGCCGCGCGTCATGGTGGATGACGCAGTGCGCGCGGCGCTGCAGGAGGATCTGGGCCGGGCAGGAGACATCACCACGCTGGCAACGATACCGCCGGATGCAATGGCGGATGTGGTCATCGTGTCGCGCCAGCCCGGTGTGATCGCAGGTCTGCCACTTGCCCGCGCCGCGTTCCGGGCGATCAATCCGCAGATCCGGTTTGAAACCCTGATCGATGACGGCGACCCGGTCACACCTGGAGCTGTTGTGGCGCAAATCAGCGGGCGCGCCCGTGATGTTCTGTCGGCGGAACGCGTGGCGCTGAATTACCTTGGCCATCTGAGCGGCATCGCAACTGCCACGGCCCAATTTTCTGCAAAAATTGCCCATACCAAGGCCCGTGTCTGTTGCACGCGCAAGACCACACCCGGTTTGCGCGCTTTTGAAAAATATGCGGTGCGGTGCGGCGGGGGCTCCAACCACCGTTTCGGGCTTGATGATGCCATCCTGATCAAGGACAACCATATCGGTGTCGTCGGGAGTGTTGCAGCAACGATTGAAGCTGCGCGCGCCTATATCGGACATCTGGTCAAGATTGAAGTCGAGGTTGATACGCTTGAACAATTGGAGGAGGCGCTGTCAGCTGGGCCTGATGTCGTTCTGCTCGACAATATGGACGCCGCCACTCTGCAAAAGGCAGTTGCTCTGGTGAAAAAACTCAGCCCCATGACCAAAACCGAAGCTTCAGGCGGTATCACACTGGACAGCATTGCGCAGAAGGCCGAAACAGGGGTCGATTTTATCTCGACCGGCTGGATTACGCATTCCGCACCGGTGCTGGACCTAGGGCTGGATGTGGCAATCAGTCGGAATTGAACTGCGGTGGAGTGACACATATGATCAGGCGACTGATCCCAAGTATGGCCAGAAAGAACAAGATTTTCTTTCTCGGCTTCAGCAAGTGCGGAACGACGGCGCTGCACCATCTTCTGAAAAAGAATGGCATTCGCTCGCTGCATTATCATGATAAGGGATTATATGCTGCGACAATCATTGAACAAAATGTCGTCCGGCAGCGCGATCCACTGCGTTATCTGTCAAAATTTGAAGCTTTCCTGGATATAGTGATCGCTTCTGACACATGCTATACAGAAGCAAATAAGTATTACAGAGAATTTTACGAATTTTATCCAGACTCGTACTACGTGTATAATGACAGACCTGTGGATGATTGGATCAATTCCCGTTTCAATCATACGGATTTTGCAGACCGTCAGGCGCTTTATTTCAAAGTCAACAAGAGTGAGTTAGCTGATCTCTGGCGGCAAATCTATGAAACCCACAAGCGGGAAACGATGGCGTTTTTTCGCGACAAGCCGAGATTTATCCATTTCGATATCGTCACGGATGACATCAGGAAACTGACGACATTTCTGAAACCGGACTATCACTTCAGAAATTTCGATTTCAAGAAAGTCAATGTCACGAAATAAGTGCTGTCCTTGCAGCTTCCTGCAGTAGTCGCCCTATTGGTCTGGGTCTGGGTCTGGGCGCCGGGTTACAGGCCAATCCTGGCGGGCAAGGGATCTGCTGTCCAGCAAGTGGTTCCAGGCGGCGATGCCGAAATCATCCGTTTGTCCGGCCAGAAGATAACGCGCCAGTGATTTCCATTTTCCGGCATGGAGAAAGTGCCGCGCTGTCATGCGCTGAAAATAGCGTCTCAGCAGAGTTTTGCGGTCAATAATGCTGGTATAGGCGCCCCTGATCGGCGCCGCTCGCTGGAGGGCGTCTATGAAATAGCTGACTGTCTGCAATTGAACCGGATCGTTCAGCCTGTTGGTGGCAAATTCGACAATTACGGTTCCGGATCCGAAGCGTTTTGCTTCAAGAGATTTCCAGTCGGTACGGTGGAAGGGCTGTGGACAGGACGCTGGAAGCTCGAATTGGCCGGGCGCTTCGACAATATTGTCGGCAATAGTTGTCTTTCCGCAACCGGCAGGCCCACCAACCAGCAGCAGGGCCTCGACGCCATCCAGTGACTGCTTTAACATGGTTGAACGCTCCTTTTCAGATTATCCCCTTTTTGCATAATCAGCCCCCATGAGTCCTGCCCCATGAGTCCTGCCCGATGAAGCCTGTTGAAAACATCTTGCTGGCGCAGGCAATTGTCGGCGAGGCGCATGGTGGTGCTGAGCGTTTTTTTGTCAAGCTGGCAATCGCCCTGCATGAGGCGGGGCTGCGGCAAACCCTGTTTATCGGGCGCGACCGGGAGCGGTTTGAAGAATTGCGTGATGCCGGCCTTACTGTGCAGCAATTCAATTTCGGCAAGGGTATTTTGAGCTGGCAGGCCACCAGAACCTTTGGAAAGGCGCTGGCAGCACAGCAGCCCGATGTGGTGCTGGCCTGGATGAACCGCGCTGCGCGCAGAATTCCAGCCGGGACCTACAAGCGGGTGGCGAGATTTGGCGGCTATTATCCGCTGAAATATTATGCCGGTTTCGACTGGATCATCTGCAACACGCCCGATCTGGAACGCCATGTGATCGAACAGGGCTGGAATGAAACCAAGACCAGCACAATTTCCAATTTTGGCGAGTTGCCAGCGGCCGCGCCGGTGCGCCGGGCGGATTTCAATACGGCCGAAGATGCATTTGTGGTTCTGGCCTGCGGCCGGCTGCATCCTTCAAAAGGGTTCGATACGTTGATCCGGGCCATGCAAACCGTTCCCGAAGCAGTGCTCTGGCTGGCAGGAGCGGGTGAGGAGGAAGCGGCGTTGCGGCAACTTACCGAACAACTTGATGTTGCCTCGCGGATACGGTTCCTTGGCTGGCGTCACGACCAGTCCTCCCTGCTGGATCAGGCGGACCTTTGCGCAGTACCATCGCGGCATGAGCCCTTGTCGAATGTGGTGATCGAAGCCTGGTCAAAGAATGTGCCGGTGGTGGCCACTGCGTCGGAAGGGCCAAGCTGGCTTTTGGGCGAGACGCAATCTGTCGGGACCCTTGTCCCGATTGATGATCATCAGGCTCTGGCCGCAGCAATCAGGGCGCTGGCGCAAGATGATGAGCGGCGCGCTGCCGTGGCCGAGGCCGGTTTCCTGAAATGGCAAAGCGGGTTTTCCAAACAGGCGATTGTCAATCAGTATATTCGCTTTCTGCAGACAATCTGAAACGCATCAGAACACATAATTGAACTGATCGATTTCCCTTCGGCGGATTCGTGCAACTATGGCCCTGGTCTCATCGGTATAGGGCGCGCGATAATTGCTAGGGGCCTCAAGCCCGGGCTGCCGGGCGGTTGATTTGGCATTCGGAATCCAGCCATCCCAGTCTATGCCGAGCCAGGCAAAGGTCGCCGCCATATCCTGGTTGAGGTTTTCATAATGGATTACCCGGTCAACGCTGACCGCGTTGTCTATTGTATAGATATCCCAGTTCATATTGTATCGGTCGCTCCACCCCACCTGTTCCCGGCGTTTTACAAACTCGTCAAAGCTGGATTTGAAGGCTTTGCGTTTAAAGCGCCACTTATATTCACTCCACATCTGATCCCAGGGATTGCGGACAATGCAGATTTTTCTGTAGTGCTGCCATTCTTGTGGAAAAGCGGCCATTATGCTGGTGGCGGAGGCGTGCTCGGGGATTGCCCCCAGGCTTGGAACATAGTGTTGCTTGATGCTGTCGGAGATAAAATTCCAATAGGAACCGCGTGCCAGTTTGAAGACGACAGCTGGCCAGTGAGGGTGGCGAAACGCCGTCCGGATCATGCCTTTGGGCGGGCGGATGCCATGCTGCAAACCGTCTTTCAGTCCGCCAATCACAATATCGTCGGGTGCAAGATAACGCGAAGCGCTGATCTTGAAGGAACTGCCGGCTGATTTCCGGCAGTGAAGGAAGATGAATTTATGTTTGTGAGAGATTATCATTACGAACTTCTGCAGTTGCAACCACGGCATCAAGGCAGGCGAACACTTCTCGCCAGCGATCTGAATTGTATTTTGAACGCCAGTTCATCTTGTGCACGGGTGAGGTCTGATTCTGGATGTAGTGTCTGATTGTTTCCATGTCTGTTCCATTGGAAACAGAAATTCGAAGATGTCTTGAGCACTCGCGCGGGTATACAGGTGTGCTGTGCCAAATTCTTGCGCTTTCGCCGCGCCTATAGATTATATTGTTAAAAGTATAGTGCATGTGAAAGTAAGGATACATTTTTAGGGTGTTTCTTACCCATGGGTGCACCCAGAATTTCGATAAATATGTATTTCTGTTCAGAACCAGGGCGAGCGTTTTGATCGTCATTTTGTAGTATGGTTTGGACTGATTGATATAAACTGTTTCTTCAAAATTTCTCAGGTATTCAGAAAGAAATTCACAAGTCAGAATATTTCCCTTGGCTGAGGCGAGGAACCAAACACAGAGTTTTCGTGCTTTCTTTTCATTTCTGAACGCAAAAAAACCACTTTTTGTGTAGTCAGGCAGCCAATCGCCTAGAGGTGTGTTGCAAAATAAAGTTGCATCTACCCAGACGCCGCCATGTTCGCTCAAAAGCGCAAGCCGAAAGATATCTGCACGATTCACAACTGTTATATCTTTGCGAAAAAGGTCAATCGATGAAAGGCTGCCGACATGGGTGCCAATGGTATGCTTGTCGAGAACACGGACCTCATAGTCGGGGTTCAGCTTTTTCCAGGATTCAAGACAGTGCTTAACCACATCAGGTGCACTGTCTGCGCCATCTTCCCAGTAACTCCAGATGATCTTGGGAATGTCCATGAAATGTCCAATGCGGATGGTCGGTCTGATCTGTCCGGACCGGGTGGTGCGCGGGTTTCAAGATTGCGCGGCCGTCAGGGAAGGCTCATTCCCCAACCGGGCAGCGTCGCTGATATAGCTTGGCATTGCCGGTAAGATCAATCCGAAAGGTGGCGGTGACAGGCACGGCTCACCAGACCGGATGCGCCAGATTTTGCTTGAAGGGATCAGGTCCGCAACCTAATAAGGCGCTGGATCGCTGCCGCCAGAACTTGTGAGACCGGTCCTTGCGTTTTTGACATCGATGCTTTGCAACCCGGGACAGGATGATTTTGAAACAGCATATTTTTTCATATTGGGACGGGCCGGTATCCTGGCTGGAGCGCCTCTCGGTTGCCTCCATTCTGGCTCATGGCCACAGTCTGACGGTGTATTCCTATTATCCTGAGGAATTGGCAAAGCTTGATTTGCATAGCGATATTCGGGATGCCCGTGAAATCATCCCTGAAAGCGACAATTCCTACCGCTATATACCGGCCAAACGCTATACGCTGTTTACAAATATCTTCCGCCTCGTCGGGCAGATGCAATCGATCGGTCTATGGGTCGATCTGGATTGTATTTTCCTCAAGCCCTGTGAGTTGGAAGACGATTATGTGTTTGGCTGGCTGAGCGATGTGAAACTCAACGGGGCGGTGCTGAAACTGCCTGCCGATGCGGCAATGACGAAGGACTATTACAGCGGTATTTCGGCAGATCCGCTGAGAACCCCATGGTCGACATTGCGCCGCCGCCTCTATCGCGAATTTGAAATTCGCATCGGGCGCACCGAGCCAAGCTTGACCACCAGAACCAATATCGGCCCACGTGCGCTGACCTACTATGCCACGCGCCACGATAAAATGTCCTGTGCCCAAGATAAGGCGGTTTTCTATCCGCTGCGTTCCGGAGAAGCTCCGCACCTGACGACACCTGACGACAGCTTTGCCAAGAAATCAGTCACCGAAAAAACGATACTCATGCACGCATGGCAGGGCAGGTTGAAGAGGGAGAATTGTCTTGAGGGCAGGCCCGTCGTTTCAAGCTATTTGGGCCAATATTGTGCGAAATACGATATTTGATTCTTTGGACACTATGTTGCAGGAATTTCTGTTATCCCTGACATTGGTTCATTGGATTGACCGAATTTTATGAACAGATGATTTAAAACTTCAACTATGTATGTGCCCAAAAAAATTTTAAAATTTCTGATTGATTCAAAGCTTGTCATTTGGATTGATCCCGGCAAAGTTGACTATCACGTCGGCAGCAAGCGGCCGAACATAATCAAAATCAAAAATAAATTATCCAGGCTCGAGCATATTGGAAAATCAAAAGCCGCCCGCAGGTATATTCTAAGATTTTACAAAGCTGTAGAGTCGTTTTCGATCGCCAGTACAGACTATCAGGAGATGAGGCTCATTGAAGGGGATCAAAAATTTCACAAAGTACAAGACATTGTTGCCAATCGAGATAACTTTACGGACTCTTTCTGGTACAATTCGTTGCTGCAGGATATCGCCACAAATGGCGTGGCGAAGCACAAAAAAATCTACATGCGAGATAAACATGACGTCGAAATGTTTATGAGTTCCTACGTGGTGGAATTGATAGATAGTCTGGAGCGAGATGGCTATGATATGACAAAAGGCAAACAGTGCGGCTCTGCGTTAATCGGTGCAGATGGCGCGCTTCATAAGTCCGGCTCAGGAGACCATCGTTTTTACTGTGCCAGGGTCCTTGGCGTTTCCCCTATTCCAGTTGCAATAAGTGGCGTACATGAGGATTGGTTTGCCAAAAATGTGGGTAGCCCCTTCAATATCAGAGGTTTGAAAGCAGCGCTCGCCGAGATTGAAAAGAAATATTCCTAAACTTCAATTCCCCCAGCAACTACGCCTGAGTTAGCTCAAAAAATGTTTACCTGACATTATTTTGCCTGTTGCACTGCAGCAATCGGCGCGTTAGGCCTGTGAGGTGAAATGAAGGGCTAAATATTTCACCTGGGAGAGCCTCGTGGACAAGTGGGTTTATCAATTTGGCGATGGCCGCGCTGAAGGCGCGGCGGATATGCGCGATCTGCTGGGCGGCAAGGGTGCAAATCTGGCGGAAATGTCGTCGCTCGGGCTGCCCGTGCCGCCGGGCTTTACGGTTACCACCGAAGTCTGCTCGCATTATTACAAGAATGACAAAAGTTTCCCGGAGTCTCTGAAGCAGCAGATAGCAGATGCGCTTGATGCAATTGCAGAGCTAACCGGACGGCAGTTCGGTGACGATGATAATCCACTTTTGATGTCTGTGCGATCAGGTGCCCGCAGTTCCATGCCCGGCATGATGGATACAGTTCTCAACCTTGGTCTGAACGACAATTCGGTTGAAACCATTGCCCGGCACTCCGGCGATGCCCGCTTTGCCTATGACAGCTACCGGCGCTTCATCCAGATGTATGGCGATGTGGTGATGGGCCTCGACCATCATGCATTTGAAGAGATTCTGGAAAATTTCAAAAACCGTGCCGGCTATGTGCTGGATACGGATCTGACCGCCGATGACTGGAAACAGATCGTTTCAGACTACAAGGATCTGGTTGGACGTGAGCTGGAAACGCCGTTTCCGCAGGACCCGAAGGATCAGCTCTGGGGTGGGATCGGGGCGGTGTTTCAGTCCTGGATGGCACCGCGCGCCATTACCTATCGCGCCATCAACAACATTCCCTCCGACTGGGGGACGGCGGTCAATGTGCAGGCCATGGTGTTCGGCAATATGGGCCGCAATTCCGCTACCGGTGTCGCCTTTACGCGCAATCCATCGACCGGAGAGAAAGCGCTCTATGGCGAGTTTTTGATCAATGCCCAGGGCGAAGATGTTGTGGCCGGCATCCGCACGCCGCAAAACCTGACCGAAGCCGCTCGCCTGGAGGCGGGCACGCAAGAACCCTCGCTTGAGGCGGAAATGCCCGAGGCCTTTGCGGAATTCTGCACAATCTGCAACCAGCTTGAAGCGCATTACAGCGACATGCAGGATCTGGAATTTACCATCCAGGAAGGTAAATTGTGGATGCTGCAGACCCGCTCGGGCAAGCGCACCACCAAAGCGGCGCTGAAGATTGCCACGGATATGGCGGCAGAAGGACTGATCAGCCGCAACGAAGCCGTGCTGCGCATCGATCCGGCGGCGCTTGACCAGTTGCTGCATCCAACAATTGATCCAGCTGCAAAGCGCAACATTCTGACGAAGGGTCTTCCGGCATCTCCAGGTGCTGCCAGTGGCGCTATCGTGTTCACATCCGATGATGCACAGGATGCCAAGGCCCAGGGGCGCAAAATTATTCTGGTGAGGGTGGAAACCAGTCCGGAAGATATTCATGGCATGCATGCGGCGGAAGGTATTCTGACCGCCCGCGGCGGCATGACCAGCCACGCGGCGGTGGTCGCAAGAGGCATGGGCAAGCCGTGTGTATCAGGTGCCAGCAGCATTCGCATTGATCTGCGCAATGAAACTCTGAGTGTGGCCGGCAAGGTGTTTCAGCGGGGTGACATCATCACCGTTGACGGCACCAGCGGTCAGGTGCTGGAAGGCGAAATCGCCATGCTGCAGCCGGAACTGTCGGAGGATTTCGCGACGCTGATGCAATGGGCCGATGAAGCCAGAACAATGGCGGTGCGAACCAATGCCGAAACTCCGGCGGATGCGCGGATGGCGCTGAGTTTCGGCGCGGAAGGTATCGGCCTTTGCCGTACGGAACACATGTTTTTCGATGGCAGCCGGATCATGGCAATGCGCGAAATGATCCTGGCGGAAGATGCTGCCGGGCGGCGTCAGGCGCTTGATAAACTGCTGCCGATGCAGACGGCCGACTTTACCGAACTGTTCGATATCATGCGCGGCAAGCCGGTCACGATACGGCTGC